>OGJT01000123.1_pt1 | contig 49723 bp, 38 predicted proteins | sample 1572331 | NCBI WGS metagenome assembly OGJT01 (sample SAMEA2582094, study PRJEB24529) | metagenome | biome: Human gut stool | place: China | collected 2011
GCTTCGGGACACCTGTTCCCGACCGGTCGGGAACAGGTGTCCCGAAGCCCGGGGAGCATAGTCCCAAGCGATTGGGAACAATAGGCACAAGACTTGACTTTGACATCATCCTGACTGATATTTGTCCGACACTCTGTTTAACCCCCGAACACATTTGACTGTCTTCTTCCTCCGCTCTGCATTACAAAGGCCATCACAGGATAAAAAAGACAGGTAATATTTTGTTTTTACTTGATAAAACGCTATCTTTGCACCATAGACATTGAGAATCCCAACCTGAAATCATATAATCATTACCTAAATATAGAGTCATGAGAAAAACAATTCTTCTTACAGCAATGGTGCTATGTTCAGCCTTCGGCTATACGCAGACACCGAAGTGGATCAATAATGTCAGGCTGTCCGGCTTTGGTATCGTGCAATACCAGTACAACGGACTGCACAACGGAAAGACCGACAAGTCGAACACTTTCAATCTGCGTCTGGGACGTATCTCGCTCGACGGCCGCATCCTTGACGACTGGTACTGGAAAGCACAGCTGCAGTTCAACGGCAACACATCCACGTTGGGAACGTCACCGCGCATGGTAGACCTCTTCGCCGAATGGCAGAAATACGACTTCCTCCGTGTGAAAGCGGGACAGTTCAAGAATCCCTTTACCTTCGACAATCCGATTCATCCTATTGACCAGGGATTTATGAGCGTGGCACAGAGCGTACAGAAACTGGCCGGCTTCTCCGACAGGGCTGGGGCGCACCCCTCCAACGGCCGTGACATCGGCATACAGATACAGGGCGACTTCCTGAAGAACAAGGCAGGCAGAAACCTCGTTCACTATCAGGTGGGAGTGTTCGACGGACAGGGCATCAACGTGAAGGATGTAGACCAGCAGAAGAACCTTATCGGCGGCGTATGGATAATGCCCGTAGAGGGAATGCGGCTGGGCTGGTTCGGCTGGACGGGATCATACGCCAGGAAAGGAAACTGGACAGATGAGGCCGGCAATCCCCGGACCGGCGTACGCAGCCTGCAACAGCGCCGTTATGCTTTCTCGGCTGAATACAAAACGAATGACTGGACGGTCCGCTCAGAGTTCGTCCATTCCACAGGTTATGCTTTCGCAAAGACACTGAGCCATACGGATGACGCTGCTGCCAGTGACTGCAATCTCAGTGCTGACGGCAACAAGGCACAGGGCATCTATGCCCTGGTAATCGCACCGATCATTCCCGGAAAGTTCCATGCCAAGGCACGCTACGATATGTACCAGCCATCGGACGGGGCGCAGAAACAACGCACACAGTACGATCTGGGACTTGACTACGAATTCAACAAGAACCTTGAAATGAGTGGTATTTATTCCTATGTCCACGATCGTTCCCAGCACATCCCAATGGGACATCCTGATTACTCAATGTTTGACCTGGAATTAAGTTTCCGCTTCTAAACTTGTGATGTCAAGCCAAACGGCCGTATGACCAATATTGTCCGCAGGCAACGCTTGCCTATACATCAGGCAAGTGTTACCTGCATTGTGAGCAGGATTGTATATCCATATCGACGTATAACAGATAAAGAAAAGCTGCCTGTTGGAGGCTGTATGCCAGGCAGCAGACATGATCAATACGATGCAGTACAGGGTATCCCCAATGCGACAACACGGTCGTGGATAGCATCCAGTTCCTCGTGTGTTGCCTTGCGGAGAAAACGGTCGGGAGTCTCGCGGTCGATAGTGTAAATCATAACCTCTCGAGGGGCTATCTCCTTGACGGCTTCAAGCCATGGAGCGATGAAAGATTCAGAGGTGTTGTCAACATCTTCCCCACCCTCAGTTGTACCTTTCAGGAACATTGTCTGGATAATGGCCTGCCCATTGAAAGCCTTGATGCCGGCAATGATACGGTTCACGTCGTAGGACGGCTGGACAGGACGGTCCACCTTATTTATATAACCGGGGCTGATGGTGTCGAGCTTCAGGATGTTGTTGTCCACTTTCGAAAGTGCCTCGTGTATCTTCGGACGATGGATGAAGGTAGAATTGCTGAGGACGGAAATCTTCGCCTGCGGGCAGTATTCGTTGCGCAGACGGATGGTATCGTCGATGATTTCAGCAAAATGAGGGTGTGATGTCGGCTCTCCATTGCCGGCGAAAGTCAGCACGTCAGGGTGTACGTTCTCCCGCAGCATCTCTTTCAGCTTCGCTTCCAGCGCCTTGGCAACGACTTCACGGGCGGGATGAGGGGTCTTCGTCTTATGGTCATTGTTGAAGCCGCATTCACAGTAAATGCAGTCGAAAGTGCATATCTTTCCGTCTGCCGGCATCAGGTTGATACCCAGCGAAATGCCCAGGCGACGGCTATGGACAGGACCGAAAATGGGGGAAGGATAGATGATCGTACTCATTTCATTTTCATTTAAGATGTGAAAGACGAGGGATATGCATGCAAAGATAAAACAAATAAATTACATCGTTGAGCTATGGCAAAGGAAAAGTAAAAGCAAGTCTAAATAAACTATAAATTCTTTTGCCGTTCTTTTATTTTGCTGTATCTTTGCAGCAATTTCGGTGTATTACATCTTTTCGGAAATGGCAAAAAGAAGAAACAAAGCCCGCAGTCATCACAGCCTGCAGGTCGTTACACTATGTATCAGTACGGCAATGGTTCTGATGCTGATTGGCATGGTCGTACTGACAGGTTTCACCAGTCGCAATCTCAGTTCTTATGTAAAGGAGAACCTCACCATCACGATGATTCTCCAGCCAGATATGAGTACGGAAGAGAGTGCGGCACTCTGTCAGCGCGTGCGCTCGTTGCATTACATCAACAGCCTCAATTTCGTCAGCAAGGAACAGGCTTTGAAAGAGGGGACACGCGAACTGGGAGCCAACCCTGCCGAATTTGCCGGGGAGAACCCATTCACCGGGGAGATAGAAATACAGTTGAAAGCCAATTATGCCAACAACGATTCCATCAGGAATGTTGTTCAGGAGCTGCGTACCTATCGTGGCGTAAGCGACATCACTTATCCGCAGAGTCTGGTAGAGAGCGTAAACCACACACTTGGCAAAATCAGTCTGGTACTGCTGGTGATTGCCGTTCTGCTTACGATTGTTTCTTTCTCTTTGATAAACAATACCATTCGCCTGAGCATCTATGCACGTCGCTTTTCCATCCATACGATGAAACTCGTGGGAGCATCATGGAATTTCATCCGTGCCCCGTTCCTGCGCCGTGCCGTGCTGGAGGGTCTGGTCTCCGCCCTGCTGGCCATCGTCGTGCTGGGTGTCGGAATATGTTTCCTCTATGATTACGAGCCGGACATTACAAAGGTGCTGTCATGGGGGGCACTGGTCATAACGGCAGCTGTCATGCTGGCTTTCGGCGTTCTTATAGCCGTTTTCTGCTCATGGCTGTCAGTAAACAGATTCCTTCGCATGAAAGCCGGCGACCTGTATAAAATATGAACCAAAAGTAAAAAGGTAAAAGAAGAAAAGGCTGACCATCATCGCCTATCATCACTTATCCCCTTCCCTTTTCCTCCTATCATTGCCTATCATCGCCTAAGAAAATATGAACAAAAGAAATTTAGCTTTCGGAAAGGCCAACTTCATCCTGTTGGCAGTCGGTATCGCCATTGTCGTCATCGGATTCATCCTCATGAGCGGCGGTTCCTCTAACGAGACTGTTTTCGACCCGAGCATATTCAGTACACGGCACATCAAGGTTGCGCCGGTGGTGACCTTCATCGGGTTCGTCTCCATCATCGGTGCAATACTCTATCAGCCGAAAGCGCCTAAAGACGTGGAGGTATAATGACTCTTCTACAGACCATCATCATCTCCATCGTCGAAGGACTGACAGAATTCCTTCCTGTGTCCTCGACAGGACACATGATCATCACACAGAATCTTATGGGTGTGCAGCAGGGCGATGCTTTCGTCCATGCCTTCACATTCATCATCCAGTTCGGTGCCATCCTCTCCGTAGTATGCCTGTACTGGAGACGGTTCTTCCACATTGACCATACACCTGTACCGGCCGACTGCAAGTCGCCTTTTCTCAGAATGATACATCCTGTCCGGTTCTACTGGCTGCTCTTTGTGGGCGTGCTGCCGGCTGTTGTCATCGGTATGGCTGCAAAGAAAAGCGGACTGCTCGACTGGCTGCTCGACTCTGTATGGGTCGTAGCGGTAATGCTTGTCGTGGGCGGTGTGTTCATGCTTTTCTGTGACAGGATTTTCAACAAGGGCAAGGAGGCGAACAGGGTAAACGAGAAAAGAGCCTTCAACATCGGTCTGTTCCAGTGCCTGTCGGTCATTCCTGGAACAAGCCGCTCAATGGCAACCATCGTAGGAGGCATGGCAAACGGGCTGACACGGAGGCGGGCAGCAGAGTTCTCATTCTTCCTGGCCGTACCGACTATGGCGGGTGCGACCTTGCTCGACCTGCTCGACCTGCTGAAAGAAGACGGTTCCTGGGCTACGGCACATAACCTGACAATGCTGGCTGTAGGCTGTATTGTTTCGTTTGTCGTTGCGCTGCTGGCCATGAAGTGGTTTGTGAACTTCCTGGCGAAGTATGGCTTCAGGTGGTTCGGCTGGTATCGTATCATCGTGGGAGTCGCCATCCTTGTGATGCTGCTCTCCGGTATGTCACTGAACATGGTTGACTGAATTTTCACCTACAATATATTCTGATGAACTTCAAGGAAGGAGTAGTTATTCCCATCGACAAACCCTATGGAATCACAAGTTTCAAGGCTTTGGCACACATACGCTACCTTTGCACACAGGCAAACGACGGAAAGGTGAAAATCGGCCATGCCGGAACACTTGATCCCCTGGCAACAGGTGTCCTCATCCTGGCTACAGGAAAGATGACCAAGCAGATAGAAACCCTGCAAGCACACACGAAGGAATATACGGCGACATTCCAGTTAGGTGCGACTACTCCAAGCTATGACATGGAGCATGAAGTGAACGGGACTTTCCCGACGGAACACATCACACGTGAACTGATTGACGAGACCCTACCACGATTCGTAGGCGACATAGAACAGATTCCTCCAACGTACAGTGCGGTAAAAGTAGACGGGAAACGCGCCTTCAACTACCGCAGGAACGGAGAAGAGGTGACGCTGAAGCCCAAACATATCCATATTGACGAGATAGAAGTGCTGGACTTTGACACAGCAAAAATGCGGATCAGACTCCGTATAGTCTGCGGTAAAGGAACCTATATCCGGGCATTGGCACGTGATTTCGGGCGTGCCGTGAACAGCGGAGCCTATCTCACGGCATTGCGCCGCACACGTGTCGGAAACGTGCGGGTAGAAAATTGCATCAGTTACGACCAGTTCGACAGCTGGCTCCAGCAGCAGAAAATAGAAAAACAATAAACTTCCCAAATAGCAATATGAAGCTTTCACAGTTTAAATTCAACCTGCCCAAAGAGCAGGTAGCCTTGTATCCACATTCATCCGACCGTGTACTCACACGCAGCGATGGCAGTACACAGACCTTTACGGTCACGCGCCGGGACGAAGGTCGCCTGATGGTACTCCACCGCACATCCGGCAAGATTGATATGTTCAAGGGGGAAGTCAAGGGTGAACCAAAGGAAACGGATTTCATCCGTTTCAAGGATGTGCTCAGCTACTTCGATGAGGGGGATGCCTTCATCTTCAATGACACGAAAGTGTTTCCTGCCCGACTGTACGGAACGAAGGAGAAAACAGATGCGAAGATAGAGGTGTTCCTGCTCCGCGAGCTGAACCAGGAGATGCGGCTCTGGGACGTACTGGTCGAGCCGGCACGTAAAATCCGTATCGGCAACAAGCTCTTCTTCGACGAGTCCGGCACGATGGTGGCAGAAGTCATCGACAACACAACCTCCCGTGGCCGCACGCTCCGTTTCCTCTACGACTGTCCGCACGATGAGTTCAAGCGTGAGCTGTATGCACTGGGAGAAGCTCCGTTGCCGCGTTACATCATAGACAACCGCCCGAAAGAGAAAGGGGAAGAGTTTGCCCATGCCACAGCTGACGATATGGAGAATTTCCAGTCGGTTTTTGCAAAGAACGAGGGGGCTGTTTCCGCACCGGGTACCAACATCCATTTCTCTGAACACATGATGAAGATGATGGACATCCGCGGCATTAAAAAAGCCTTTATCACCCTGCATTGCGGTCTGGGGACTTTCCATGACATCGAGGTAGAAGACCTGACAAAGCACAAAATGGACTCCGAAGAGATGCACATCAATGCCGATGCCTGCCGCATTGCAAACAGTGCCAAGCAGGCAGGACATCATCTCTGTGCCGTTGGTGCGAGCGTTGTAAAGGCGACGGAGACGGCAGTGGGAACAGATGGCATGCTGAAAGAATACGATGGCTGGACAAATGAATTCATCTTCCCGCCCTACAACTTCGGCTTTGCCGACTCCATGCTGGTCAACTTCTATCATCCTTATTCTACATTACTGATGGAGACAGCTGCCTTCGGCGGCTACGACCTCGTGATGGAGGCATATGACAAAGCGGTAAAAAACGGCTATATGTTCGGTTGTTTCGGCGACTCCCTGTTGATTCTCAACGATTGATATGCACACAGTTTACTTGGCACTCGGCACAAACCTTGGCGACAGGAAGGCCATCATGCACGAGGCGATAGAACGAATCGAAAATAAGATTGGCATAGTCCTGCGCCAATCTTCTTTTTATGAGACAGAGCCCTGGGGATTCGAGAGCCCCAACCGCTTCCTCAATGCCTGCGTATGCGTTTCAACACCCCTTGCCCCCCGGCAGCTGCTTGAGACATCACAGGAGATAGAACGTGAAATGGGCAGGACGAAGAAAACAGTCAATGCACAATACACCGACCGTATCATTGACGTGGACATCCTGCTTTATGACAAACTAAGTACCCATGAACCAGACCTTATCATTCCCCACCCGCTCATGCAGGAACGTGAATTTGTAATGACCCCATTAAAAGAAATATGGGAAGAATAACTTATCTACACAAAGAGAAGCAGACGTGGCCTACCCTTTCAACCTCTTCTAAATTCCTACAAACTGATTTTTAATATAACAAACCAATAGATTTGGCTAACAGAATAAACAAATGAAGAAGATATTTTTAGCACTGACTTTGTTTGCAAACATCCTTTTCGCTAACGCTAACCCGATTACAGAAGAACAGGCCTTAAAGATCGCATCCAAATATATCAACAATCCGAAACTCACAGACAACACACCCCAGACACGCTCATCAAAAACGCATGAACAGCCTGCATATTATCTGTTTACAAATTCTAACAATAAGAAATTCGTCATCATATCAGGCGAAAACAGACTGAATGAAGTTGTTGCTTACGGAGATTGTAAGTCGAACGATGTCAACAGTCAGTCAACTTACGTCACCCAATTCTTAAAAGACTATGAACGCATAGTGAAAGCTGTGCGCACCAATGTTCTACAAGTGCCTCAGAAACAGGGCCCGATCAAGCGGAGAGTAGAGCCATTACTCACTTGCAAGTGGAGTCAATACTACCCTTTCAATAAATACACACCGGTTATCAGCAGCCGGACAACACCTACCGGATGCGTTGCAACAGCTACCGCACAGTTAATGTTCTATCATAAGTGGCCCCAGAATCGCCCAACCGACTATGTCGCAACTACGGGAGATGAAGCAAGGAAAAGTACAACTTATTGGTGGAATGACATGAAGAATACTGTTGCAGAGATGCGCTCAGACCGTTCAGCACAAGCAGTCGGTGTCTTGATGCGTGATATTGGCAAAGCTGTCAGGATGAGATACTATCACAGAGGAAGCGACTCTAATTTGCAATACGCCTGCAATGCCCTTCGACACACATTCAATTATACAGTGAAGTTCCTTGATAAAGACTTCCTGCCTGCAAACGAGTTCCACAACGAGGTGGTGAAAGAAATATCTGAAGGGTATCCTCTTTTAGTTGCAGGAGGCAACCACGCTTTTGTTTTTGACGGCTATGATGAGCGAGGATATATTCACATCAACTGGGGTTGGGCAGGTGAATACGATGGATATTTCGATATCAACACTGTCTATCTGAATGTTCAAGGATATGGGTTAACAGGTTCTTTCTGGGATGAAATGCAGGTCTTGTGTGTCCATCCAAACAACGGGAAAGCCACTCCTTTACCAGACATACCACGGGGATTAGACGCTCGGGCAACCACGACTTTTTCAATTGACAAAACAAAAGGGACAAGAACTGATTCCTTTACTGCCGAGATTAAAAAATTAGGAACATATAGTTCTGTTAAGGGCGAACTGGGAGTATTTACAGGAAAGGTTGGCCTTGCACTGTATGATAGTAATGACAAGCTGGTAAAAGTCTATCAAACAACAGGTACAGACCATGTTTGGGCATCCATCTTCACTTCCATGTCATTCGATGTAAACAACTTTAACTTCGACGGAGTTCCTAATGGAAACTATCGTTTAGTACCTGTTTACTCAGAGATGCTCGATACACAGACCGAAGAGCATGGGGAATGGACACGTGTCAACCATACCAATGAGATGCAAGTACAGCTGACAGACAATGAAGTGAATATCGAAACAGATAATCCAAAAGACATCGTTGTGATGGAGAAAGCACCAAGCCTACTTGCTCCGTTCTATTTTGACTCTGGAAATTACGCTGCTTTCAGTTTCACCATGTACAACCCCGGACGAGAAGAAGTACGTGGCGACTTGGTGATGACACTTAGAAATACTGTAACAAACGAGGAATTCAATGGCTTTCTACTCACTCCAAATGTTGTGGCACAACGACTGGGAAACACTTCTTTTGCAATCAATATGCTTCCACAATACTATAATTCCGGAAGGGTTGGTGTCTTGGGAGTAGGAACCTACAAGGTAACCTTTTCCATAAGAGCCACTCGTAATGGCTCGGACGTGCTGATTCCTGTTACAATGAAGCAACCTTTCGAGATAGAAGTGCTGCCACATAATGACGAAGGTACAATTGAATTTAATTATGTTGACTTCTTAGCGGATGGTAAGGACGTAAACTATACAACCTTTGAACTCAACAAAACAAAAGAGATAGGCCTACAAATCCATTCAAGAGTCAGTGGATACCAGATCAGAAATGGGTATCGCGGACCCATCTACTATCGCCTGCTCGATCTGACAAACAGCAGATGGATTGATTTGGGTGCTGTCAACAACGTATACCTACCTTGTGATGCTGCAAATAATGCAACCCAGACACGTATCACCTTCCCTACATCTAAGTTAGAAGCCAATCACACTTACGAAGTACACATAGATGTCGAACGAAAAGGAAAACGTCAGGATGTGTGGAATACGCTTGCAATGCGTCATGTATTTTATACTATCAACGAGTTGAGACCTGCAGGAATCGACTTCTCAAAAAGTGATAATAAAACCTCAAATGCCATCTTCTCCCTACAAGGTATTCGTCTTCAACAGTCATGGAAAAATCTGCCAAAAGGAATTTATATCATTGATGGAAAGAAAGCAATAAAAAGATAAAGAGGTCCATCCAGAGCTCGGGATGATAAAGTCTATCCACTATAAGGGAAAACCTTTACACCTTTCACAATATAAGTTCATTTTTCTTTTGCTGTCATTTTTAACATTCTTCGTAAACATTCTGTAAATCATCAGCTTATATGATTGCGAAGAGTGATAGAAGTGACAGGAAAAGACGTTTGAAAAACATGACAATATGCCCCGAATGCAAAATGATGTATAGACTAAATGAAAAAAGGTAAGAAAGAGAAGCCTAAAAAACGCTTCATCTTTCCTACCTTTTATTTTGCTTCCGGCGATCTTACTTGCGGAGACCCAGTGCCTTTACAATGGCACGGTAACGGTTGACGTCACGGTCGTAGAGATAGTCGAGCAGAGCACGGCGCTTGCCTACGAGCTGCGTCAGCGAACGAGTCGTAACATAGTCTTTGTGGTGCTTCTTCACGTGCTCGGTCAAGTGCTTGATACGATAAGTGAAAAGCGCAATCTGACTCTCTGCAGAACCCGTGTCTGTCGTGTTCTGTGCCTTGCCGTACTGTGCGAAAATTTCCTCTTTCTTGGTCTTGTCTAAATACATGCTTTTGTTTTGATTAATGTGACTTGCTATTACATCTTTCCGTCGTTAGCCGCCTTAATCACAACGGGTTACGACTTCAAATGCATCGGACTCTCCGAAAATGCTGTGCAAAGTTACAACTTTTTATTGGAACGACAAGCGATTTCCATTTTTTATTCGTAATTTTGCACCGTAATTAAGCGTAAGTTTTTTAAGGTAGATAAATGCAAGACATTCGTAACATCGCAGTTATTGCGCATGTCGACCACGGAAAGACAACCCTGGTTGACAAGATGATGCTCGCTGGCAAACTTTTCCGTGACGGACAGGACAACAGCAGTGAAGTTCTCGACTCCAATGACTTGGAGCGCGAACGAGGGATAACAATTCTGAGCAAGAACGTAAGTATCAACTGGAAAGGAGTCAAAATCAATATTCTCGATACACCGGGACACTCCGACTTCGGCGGTGAAGTGGAACGTGTGCTGAACATGGCAGACGGCTGCCTGCTGCTGGTAGACGCTTTTGAAGGGCCGATGCCGCAGACACGCTTCGTGCTGCAGAAGGCTTTGCAGCTCGGACTGAAGCCGGTGGTTGTCATCAACAAGGTTGACAAGCCCAACTGTCGGCCGGAAGAAGTCTATGAGATGGTATTCGACCTCATGTGCGACCTCAATGCCACGGAAGAACAGCTGGACTTCCCTGTCGTCTACGGTTCGGCCAAGAACGGCTGGATGGGGGCAGACTGGAAGAAGCCGACGGACAACATTGAATACCTGCTCGACCTTATCCTTGAGGCCATCCCTGCACCGAAACAGCTGGAGGGAACGCCGCAGATGCTGATTACCTCACTGGATTATTCAAGCTATACAGGGCGTATCGCTGTAGGCCGTGTACACCGCGGCACACTGAAAGACGGGCAGAACATCACCATCTGTCACCGCGACGGCACACAGGAACGCACGAAAATCAAGGAACTCCATACTTTCGAGGGTATGGGGCACAAGAAAACGGACCATGTGGATTCCGGCGACATATGTGCCGTAATCGGTCTGGAGAAATTCGAGATCGGCGACACCATTGCCGACTTCGACAATCCGGAGCCACTGCCGCCCATCGCCGTGGATGAGCCGACGATGAGCATGCTCTTCACCATCAACGACTCTCCCTTCTTCGGCAAAGAGGGAAAGTTCTGTACTTCCCGCCACATCAGTGAACGCCTGAACAAGGAACTGGAGAAAAACCTTGCCCTGCGTGTCCGCCCGGTGGAAGGTTCCATGGACAAGTGGATTGTCAGCGGACGCGGTGTGCTCCACCTTTCCGTTCTCGTCGAGACAATGCGCCGTGAGGGCTACGAGCTGCAGGTGGGACAACCGCAGGTCATCTACAAAGAAATCGACGGTAAGAAATGTGAGCCTATCGAGGAGCTGACCATCAATGTGCCGACAGACTTCTCAAGCAAGATGATCGACATGGTAACACGCCGGAAGGGTGACCTGCTCGGCATGGATGCCGAAGGAGACCGTGTGAACATCACCTTCGAGATTCCGTCACGCGGCATCATCGGCCTGCGTACCAACGTGCTGACAGCCAGTCAGGGCGAGGCGATCATGGCACACCGCTTCAAGAACTACCAGCCGTTCAAGGGCGAGATTGTCCGTCGCACCAACGGCTCGATGATTGCACTTGAAAGCGGTACAGCCTACGCCTACGCTATCGACAAGCTGCAGGACCGGGGAAAGTTCTTCATAGATGCGGGAGAAGAAGTCTATGGCGGACAGGTTGTCGGCGAACACGTCCACGACAACGACCTCGTCATCAATGTTACCAAGGCAAAGCAGCTGACCAACGTCCGCGCCTCGGGGTCCGACGAGAAAGCACGTGTCATCCCCAAGACGGAAATGAGCCTGGAGGAATGTCTGGAGTATATCAAGGGTGACGAATACGTCGAGGTAACTCCGAAGAACATCCGTATGCGTAAAATCACACTTGACCATCTGGAGCGCAAACGCCAGAACAAGGAATAGAAGGCTTCATTCCCAAGGAAAACGTATCAAGATACAAGACTACGATTTGACAACTTCCAAGCTGTAAGTCGGGACTCTTTAAAAGAAAAGGAAAGCCCATTTCTCTACTCACAAACGAGTTTTGAAATAGGCTTTTCTTATTGGGCCGTTTCAGGCTGCAAGACTTTCAAAAAGGTATCTGTATGTCGGCTATATGGTAGCGGAAGGAATAAACCGAGCTTCCCTGCAGATGTGCCGATGCCCGTCACTTATGGAGTTGATGGTAAACACCAGTCGTGCTGACGGCCCGCTCCTTGCCATACATTGCCGGGGAGGGGGCAGCTTGCAGCTGAGGAAGAAAGCCGGTAAACCTTATTCAATCAGGAGGGCTACTTACCGAAAACAATGCGAAACCGTCTGTTTAAAAGAGATTATGTCTGGGGAATCATGCTGTTTGGATTTTATCGGACAGCATTCAATAGATATGAATGCAGGAAAGGGAAATGAATGGACTCAGGTAAACGGTCAGTCCTGCACATTAAAGCTATACGCCCAGGAGCATTCACTTCAGTACCTTGGAAAGGAACCTGGACGTATAGCTCTCCCTGTTCTTCGCTACAGCTTCCGGTGTCCCGCAGGCCAGCAAACGACCGCCGCCGCGTCCGCCCTCGGGTCCCATGTCGATGATGTAGTCGGCAAGTTTGATGACATCAAGGTTGTGCTCGATGATCAGGACGGTGTTGCCACGGTCGACAAGTTTCTCCAAGACACCCATGAGGATTCGGATGTCTTCAAAGTGAAGTCCCGTCGTCGGCTCGTCAAGGATATAAAGCGTCTTGCCCGTGTCCCGTTTGGCAAGTTCGGTAGCCAGTTTGACACGCTGGCTCTCCCCACCGGAGAGCGTGGTGGAACTCTGTCCGAGCTTGATATATCCCAGCCCGACATCCTGCAGGGCTTTTATCTTCGGCAGAATCTGCGGTACGTTCTCGAAGAACTCCACCGCCATGTTGACCGTCATGTCCAGCACATCGGCAATGGACTTGCCTTTGAAGCGCACCTCGAGCGTCTCACGGTTGTAACGTTTTCCATGACAGACCTCGCAAGGTACCATCACATCGGGCAGGAAATTCATCTCGATGGTCTTGTAGCCATTGCCGCCACAGGCCTCACAGCGTCCACCTTTCACGTTGAAGGAGAACCGGCCGGGCTTGTAGCCACGTATCTTGGCTTCCGGAAGATTGACGAAGAGCTGGCGGATGTCCGAGAATACGCCGGTATAAGTTGCAGGGTTGCTGCGGGGCGTACGGCCGATGGGGCTCTGGTCGACATTCACCACCTTGTCTATATTGTCGATGCCTTCAATCTTCTCGTACGGCATCGGACGTTTGAGCGATCGGTAGAAGTGCTGCGAAAGGATGGGCTGGAGGGTCTCGTTGATCAGCGTACTCTTACCCGACCCCGACACACCTGTAATGACAATCAACTCGCCCAAAGGAAATGTTACATCTACATCCTTAAGATTGTTTCCCTTGCAGCCGACGAGGCGGATGGTCTTTCCGTTGCCTTTCCTTCGGCTATCGGGTATCTCAATGGCTCGCTCACCATTCAAGTACTGGGCGGTAAGCGTATGGGTCTTGAGCATATCGGAAGGCTTACCCTGGAACACTACCTCGCCCCCTTTGCGCCCGGCCTTCGGTCCGATGTCCACAATCCAGTCGGCAGCCCGCATCATATCTTCATCATGCTCTACTACAATCACCGTGTTGCCCATGTCGCGCAACTCTTTCAACGAGTTGATGAGACGTTCGTTGTCACGCTGATGCAGTCCGATGGACGGTTCGTCAAGGATATAAAGTACGTTGACAAGCTGTGAACCGATCTGCGTGGCAAGTCGGATTCGCTGGCTCTCACCTCCGGAGAGCGTGGCACTCTGACGGTTCAGCGCAAGATAATCAAGCCCGACATCAAGCAGGAAATCAATACGTTTGCGGATTTCCTTTACTATCTCCACGGCAATCTTACGCTGCTTTTCGTTCATGTGATCCTCCACGTGACCGACCCATTCTTTCAGCTCGGCTATATCCATCTCTGCCAGTTCGGCGATGTTCCGGTTCCATATCCTGTACGACAACGCCTCACGGTTCAGACGGTGTCCGTGGCATTCAGGGCACTGTGCCTCGGCTATGAACTGGTCAGCCCACTTCTTTCCGGCCGTGGAGTCGTCATTCTCCATGACCGTACAGAGATACTTAATGATGCCGTCGAAAGAAACGAAGTAGTCGGAAGTGGTATGGACAAGCTCCTTGGCAATCTTCAGTTTCTCCAGCGAACCATATAACACTTCCTCCATTCCTTCCTTAGGAATGTCTCTGACAGGTGTCTTGAGGCTGCAATCGTACTTCTTCAGCAAAGCTTCAATCTGCCAGAAAATCATCTGGTTCTTGTATTTCCCTAAAGGAACAATGGCCCCGGCATGGATGCTCTGTGTATCGTCCGGTATCACCTTCTTCAAGTCGATCTCGTCGATGACCCCAAGTCCTTTGCACTGCGGACAGGCACCTTCAGGCGAGTTGAACGAGAAGATATTAGGAGCAGGATCCTTATAGGCTATCCCCGTCACAGGATCCATGAGCCGTTTGGAGAAATACTTGGCTTCTCCGCTTTCATGGTCAAGAATCATAATCAGGCCCTCTCCCTGCTTCATCGCTGTCGACACGGTCTTAGCCAGTCGCTCCCGAAGTGTGCCTTCTTCCGTACAACCGAGTTTCATCTTGTCGACAACCACCTCGATGTTGTGGTTCTTGTAACGGTCCACTTTCATGCCGCGTACCAGATCCAGCATCTCTCCATCCACCCGGATGTACAGGTAGCCCTTACGGCGCATCTGCTCGAAGAGTTCACGATAATGTCCCTTGCGGTTGCGGACGAGCGGGGAGAGGATATAGACCTTTCGGTCCTGATAGTCGGACATGATCATATCAACCACCTTTTCTTCGGTGTACTTCACCATCTTCTCGCCGCTCACGTACGAGTAAGCCTCGCCGGCACGCGCGAACAGCAGACGAAGGTAATCGTATATCTCGGTCGTCGTACCGACGGTAGACCGCGGGTTCTTGTTCGTTGTCTTCTGCTCGATGGAGATGACCGGCGACAGTCCTGTTATTTTGTCTACATCGGGCCGCTCCATGTTTCCGAGGAAGTTGCGGGCGTATGCCGAGAAGGTCTCGATGTACCTGCGCTGTCCTTCGGCGAAGATGGTGTCGAAGGCCAACGAGCTTTTCCCCGAACCGGACAGTCCGGTGAAGACGGTAAGTGAATTGCGTGGGATGGTTATGTCTACATTCTTCAGATTATGTACTCTGGCTCCGAAGACTTCTATCTTTTCGTTCATTGCAGGTGGTGGGTGTGGTGGGTGATAGATGGTGAAGGATGGTGAAGGATGGGGATAATGACTGTGGGAGGATGAACGCCTATCACAGCCATCACCTCGTAACCGAATAGCCTCTCAGCAGGTTGACATCCCGCCGGATGCTGAACTCCCTGCCGTCAGCCCCTCTGGCAGTGACATTGACGAAATAAGTGCCCTGGGCTACATCCCGGCCTTTGTACTTTCCGTCCCATCCACCAGCCGGATCATCCCATTCATAGAGCTTCTGCCCCCAACGGTTGAAGATGACGGCCTTGAATTCGACAATGCTTTTATAGCCCGGCTTGGCACGGTACACGTCGTTGATGCCGTCGCCATTGGGTGAAAAGGCATTCGGCATCTGCAGGCTGCTTTCACTGATGGAAACATTGATGGCGTTGTAGCGTGTAGTGTCACCGGCCAGGATTTCATAGAGAACGACACGTGTCGTTCCGGCCTCTGTGAAGGTATATTCCGTATTCTCATCATAGCGGATGAGATAAGCTGTCCGAGGATTATTCTGACTGAAGAAATGCCACTCGTAATTAGTGGCAGGATCATTTTCTGACGGTGGATTGGCCGAAAAAGTTACCGTCAACGGTGCCGAGCCGGCATAGGTCTCTCCTGCCGCCATCGTGTTCGTCTCTCCGTTGGCATCGGTGAATTTGCCTGCAGGCTGGCAGTCCTGCGCCCGGATCGAGACAGAGAACAATATGGTCAGCATCATGGGGAGCAATCTTGTCATACGTGGCTTCATTCCTGTTATCTCTTTATACATTGCCGTAAATCGTAGAATCATGCAAAATTACATATTTTTTCTCATTCAAACAAGCAAAAGCACAAACCAGCGACATATATATTATATAGTAGCCGTGTTTTTGTGTTTTTTTTCATTCTACGCCTTTTGGTTACAGATTTCTTTTGTATATTTGCACTGGTAATTTCATTTCGTTACTTTCCAAAATAAAAACATAAGTGCATGAGAACTTATCTGAAATATCTCTTTTTATTATTCGCTATGACATTCAGTTATAGCGTCCTCGCACAGAGTGTCCAGTGGCGCGACCAGCACAAGGTAAAACGCAAGGAGACCATCTTCGGCATTGCAAAAGAGTATGGCGTTTCCATTCCGCAGCTCCTTGATGCGAATCCCTCCATGAAACAGCCAGGCTATGAGCTGAAGAAAGGCGACCTGATTTTTGTCCCTTTCTCCAAGGAGGGTGACTTCAGGCCTGACGGAACAGTGATGGGGAAAAACGCCAAGACCGCTAAAGCGACCAAGCCTGTTGCGCCGGTGCCAGCCAATGCCATCCGCGTAGGTGTCATGCTTCCACTGCACAACCAGGATGGTGACGGCAAGCGGATGGTAGAATATTACCGGGGCCTGCTGCTGGCACTCGACCAGCTGAAGGGCGAGGGTATAACGACTGATGTCCACGCCTGGAATGTGCCGAAAGGAGCCGATATCCGCAGCACGCTGCTCGAACCGAACGCATCCAAGCTGGATATCATCTTCGGGCCGCTTTATTCCGATCAGGTGAAGCCTCTGGCGGACTTCTGCCGTACCAACGGTATCAAGCTCGTCATTCCTTTCTCTATCACAGGCAACGAGGTAGAAACGAATGCGAATGTATTCCAGGTCTACCAGACTGATGCCTCGCTCAACAACAAGGCAATAGCCTCTTTCCTGGAACGTTTCCAGAAGTCGCACCATCCCGTTTTCATCAACTGTAAGGATGCTTCCAGCCAGGTAGGCGACTTCACTTCCAGTCTGAGGAGACAGCTCGAACTGCAGAAGATCAAGTACGACCTGACCAGTACCACCTCTTCCGCCTCCGACTTCGCCAAGCATTTTTCTGCTTCCTGTCCCAACGTTGTAATCGTCAATTCAGAGAAAAGTCCTCAGCTCAATGAGGTGTTCGCCAAACTGGAACAGATGAAGAAGACACGTCCAGGCATCGCTGTCACCCTCTACGGATACAACCAGTGGTTCGTCTATCAGGATTATGACCTGGACCAGTTTTTCAAATACAACACCTATATCCCCTCCACTTATTATTACAACAAGGCGGCTGACAAGACAAAAGAGCTGGAAGCAAAATACACGGAAAAATATGGCGAGCCAATGTCAAAACAGTATATACCGCGCATGGCACTTACCGGCTACGACCAGGCAGAGTTCTTCATCCGCGGGCTGAAGGCACATGGGAAGAACTTCAAGGGTACGGCTTCGGAGGTAAAGTACCGCCCGCTGCAGACGCGTTACGACTTTGTGCGCATCGGACAGGGCGGATATATCAACGACCATTTCCAGCTGGTTCACTTCAAGACAGACCAGACCATGGAGAACCTCGTCTACTAAAGGCGTAGGAAAGTCCCCTGTTTGAAAGATGAAATACAAGATTCCAATTCTATTCTTCACCGTCCTATCTGCACTGCCTATGACCGTCGTGGCGCAGATAGGACAGCATCGCAACGATTTCGCCATCGGCGTGAACGGCGGCGGCATCCTCTCCAACGTGGGTTTCAACCCCAGCGTGACGCAGTCTTTGCATGGCGGCGTGACAGGCGGACTGAGCGTGCGCTATGTCTGTGAGAAGTATTTCAACACCATCTGCTCCATCTACGGTGAGGTGAACTACGCCGCCGTCGGGTGGAAAGAGAAAATACAGACTGGAACGGACCAGCCCGTCATCAATGCCAACGGAGAGGCGGAAGCCTATTCGCGCACTGTCAACTACATCCAGATACCCGTCTTTGCCCATCTGGCATGGGGACGTGAACAAAACGGATTCAATTTCTTCTTCCAGGCCGGCCCGCAGATAGGCCTGTACCTCAGCGAGTCCACGTCCAAGAACTTTGACACGCCGAACCTCGCCACCGACGGTACAGGACGGAGCAATGTCACCGTAGCACAGGAGTCGATGCCGGTAGAGAAGAAGTTTGACTATGGCATCGCTGCCGGACTGGGCATGGAATACAGCAAACGCCATATCGGTCATTTCCTGTTCGAAGCCCGGTATTATTACGGACTTGGCAACATCTACGGCAGTTCAAGGAAAGACTACTTCGGCAAGTCCAACTATGGGAACATTGTCGTCAAGGCGACCTATCTCTTCGATCTGACAAAAACAAAGTAATAATTAACCTAAAATTTTATCCTTATGTTTGAGAACCAACCCAAAGCACTGTACGCATTGGCACTTGCCAATACGGGTGAGCGATTCGGCTATTATACCATGATTGCCGTGTTCGCATTGTTCCTGAGAGCGAATTTCGGATTAGCACCGGGAACGGCAGGCTTGATCTACAGCATCTTCTTAGGCCTCGTTTATTTTCTTCCACTGATCGGCGGCATCATGGCCGACAAGTTCGGCTATGGCAAGATGGTAACCATCGGAATCGTAGTCATGTTTGCCGGTTACCTCTTCCTGTCTGTCCCCCTGGGCGGAGGAACAGTAGCATTCATCGCCATGCTGGCAGCCTTGTTTCTCATCAGCTTCGGAACAGGACTGTTCAAAGGCAACCTGCAGGTGATGGTGGGCAACCTCTACGACACGCCTGAGCTGGCCGGCAAGCGCGATTCGGCCTTTTCCATCTTCTACATGGCAATCAACATCGGTGCTCTCTTTGCACCTACCGCAGCCGTAAGAATCAAGGAATGGGCAGAGACATCTCTCGGCTATGCCGGCAACGATGCCTATCACTTCTCATTTGCCGTAGCCTGTGTCTCGCTGATCGTGTCAATGGCCATCTATTATGCTTTCCGGAGCACCTTCAAGCACGTGGAAGGCGGCGAGCGGAAGAAAGACAAGGGGACGGAAACAGCTGTCGAAGAGCTCACGCCACAGCAGACGAAGGAACGGATAGTAGCCCTTTGCCTCGTCTTCGCTGTCGTCATCTTTTTCTGGATGGCATTCCATCAGAACGGCCTTACACTGACCTATTTTGCAGATGAGTTCGTCAATCCTACTTCATCAGGCATCCAGAGCATGGCATTCGATGTCGTCAACCTGGTCATGATTGTCTTCATAGTTTACAGTCTGATGGCTTTCTTCCAGAGCAAGACACCCAAGGCGAAAGGCATTGCAACTGTCGTGTTCCTCCTTGCACTTGGCGTATTGGTCTATAAGTATAACAATATTTCCGGGACGGTTGATGTCAGCGCACCTATCTTCCAGCAGTTCAACCCGTTCTATGTGGTTGCCCTGACTCCTGTCAGCATGGCCATCTTCGGCTCTCTGGCAGCCAAGGGAAAGGAACCGTCTGCCCCCCGGAAGATTGCATACGGCATGATTGTCGCAGGCTGTGCCTATTTCCTGATGGTGATGGCATCACAGGGACTGCTCACACCGACCGAACAGAAAATGGCAAAGGCTGCAGGCGAGACCGTTCCGTACGCTTCCGCCAACTGGCTGATCGGAACTTACCTCATACTGACCTTCGGCGAATTGCTGCTCAGTCCGATGGGCATCAGCTTTGTCAGCAAGGTAGCTCCCCCGAAGTACAAGGGTGCGATGATGGGCGGCTGGTTTGTCGCCACGGCCATCGGCAACCTCCTCGTAAGCGTAGGCGGCTATCTCTGGGGTGGTCTGTCCCTGACGGTTGTCTGGTCGGTATTCATCGTCCTCTGCCTCCTCTCTGCTGCATTCATGTTCCTTATGATGAAACGGCTGGAGAAAGTGGCATAAACACTCTCTGGCAGAAGACGGCCAGAGGGCTGTGGCCTTTGCACTGCTGACCGGCAGGCTTCAGAGCCCGTCTATTCATTATTCGAGTAGGAGACAATCACCCATCACAGGGGGTTGTCTCCTACTTCCGTATTTACCGCCTCCTACAAAAAGGGATGCCAAAAGACAGCTCCACGACTTGACAACCTCTTACCTGTAAGTTGCAATCCTCCAGAAAACAAAGGAAAGCCCATTTCTCTACTCACAGACGAGTTTTGAAATGGGCTTTCCTTATACTGTAAGATTTTCAAAAGGACATTTGCGTTTTGACACGCCCTCCGCCGTGTCTTTCAGGATCAGCCACTCTGCCGGTCATCCATTGCCATTTCCTTTCACGTACACTTTCCGGTGCCAGGATCCTACGTTGCGGAGCTTGCCTTCCTTCGTCAGCCGGTCAGCAATACGGTAGGAGTAGGCAGAAGAGAGATTGAGCCGGCGACGCAGATCGGCAACGGTGATGACGGGCTTTATGGCGAACAGCTCATCGATGGCGTTGTCAATATCTTGTGCTGTAGGAACAGAGCTCACGCCCTGTTCATAGGTGATGTTGTTGAATTCTGTGGAACGAAGTCTCTCTTTCATTTCAGCATCAGGACGGAACTTCACAGTACGAACTTCGGGATTATGCAGACGGTAATGGTGCGAACGAGGATCCTCGTAGATGTCTCCCTTCACTGCGAGCGAGAAATACCCAAGTCCCGGCAGATGCACCGCATTTCCCGCCATGAGCTGGTGTGCAACCTCGTCATTCAAGGCTCTGACCGCCCCTATCAGATCCGCATGGGTCAGCGATGTTGAATGCTCTATCTCTTCTCCGATCTGATCCAATTCCATGGTCTGATTGTCTATGGCTACAGCTCTGTACTCTGCGTTTTTCGGCAGTCTTCCGTATGTCTTCAAAAGTTTGTAGTTGACGGTCATATCATTCTTTATTCAGGTGTCCTGATTCATATTTCACAGCTTGCCGCATCTTCATCTTACACGCAAAGTATCTTTTTTACACGTAAATAAGAAATTTTCATCATGCAGATAAATTATTCTTCACGCATAGATAAAACACTCTTTACATATAGACAATCTGCTAACTGCGTACAAAGATAAAACAAAAACTTTAGATAAACAAATGAATCAGCGAGAGAAATACCGCACATTCCCTCCTCTTCCCCCATTTCTCCCATATCCTCACGCTATTATGACCCGATGTGTCTTCGGGGTTCTTTGCAGGCAGTTGTGTCCGGTGCGATGCCGGCAGCTTCAGCCGGGATTGTTTTTTTAGCGTTGCAACATGGCAGAGTCTCCCATCTTTTTGCTACCTTTGCACGCAGAACAATTATACAGATCATCGATTAAAAAGAAAAAAATGAAACCTACATTATTGCTTCTTGCGGCAGGAATGGGAAGCCGCTACGGCGGGCTGAAGCAGCTCGACGAACTGGGACCCAACGGTGAGACCATCATGGACTACTCCATCTATGATGCCATTCAGGCTGGATTCGGCAAGATTGTCTTCGTCATCCGCAAGGATTTCGAGGAGCAGTTCCGCAGCCAGGTGCTGTCAAAGTATGAGGGACATATCCCTGCCGAACTTGTTTTCCAGAGCATTGATGCACTGCCGGAGGGATTTTCCGTACCGGAAGGGCGCGAGAAGCCATGGGGAACGAACCATGCCGTACTGATGGCGAAAGACGTCATCAAGGAGCCTTTCTGCGTAATCAACTGTGACGATTTCTACAACCGCGACTGCTTCAAGGTAATCGGGAAGTTCCTTGCAGACCTTCCGGAGGGGGCCAGGAACCGCTATGCCATGGTGGGCTTCCGCGTCGGCAACACGCTGAGCGAGAACGGTACTGTCGCACGCGGCATCTGTTCTACCAATACCGAAGGCAATCTGACAACCGTTGTGGAACGTACGGAGATTGAACGTCGGGAGGGAGTAATCAAGTACAAGGACGAACAGGGTAAGTGGGTAGCTGTCGGCGAGAATACACCGGTCTCCATGAACGTATGGGGATTCACGCCCGACTATTTCGACTACAGCGAGGCTTATTTCAAGGAGTTCCTCTCTGACCCGAAGAACATGGAGAACAAGAAGTCGGAGTATTTCATTCCGCTGATGGTGAACAAACTCATCAACGACGGCACAGCTACCGTGAAGGTGCTCGACACGACCAGCAAGTGGTTCGGCGTCACCTACGCTGCCGACCGCCAGGGTGTTGTAGACAAGATCCGGTCGCTTGTCGACGAAGGGGTCTATCCTTCCAAATTGTTCTGACAGAAGAATTCCCTGCCCTGCCCTATCCTGTCCCCTTGTTTTATGGAGGAAAGATGACACAAGGGCAGGGATTCATTTTCCCGCTTCTGTCCAGCATCCTCATCCACCCCTCATCACCGCTTACAAATACATGTTACCGCTTACAGAAATAATGGAATTAAATTTACTGACTCTCGAAGAGACAGCGACCCTGCGCAACCTTCTTTCCCATGCAACGCACATCGTCATCTGCGCCCACAAGTCGCCGGACGGTGACGCCATCGGTTCGTCACTGGCATGGATGCACTACCTGAAGCAGACCGGCAAGACCGACATCAGGGTCTGCATGCCTGATGCCACCCCCGATTTCCTGCATTGGCTGCCAGGACATAATTCCGTTATCCGTTACGACCGGCGTCCCAGAGAGGTGGAGAAGGCTTTCAGAGAAGCCGACCTTGTCTGTTGCCTCGACTTCAACCAGAATTCACGCGTAGATGCCATGCAGGAGGTTCTTGAGAGCAGTAAAGCAGCCCGACTGCTCATCGACCATCATCTGGAGCCCGACACAGGCAATGCTCTGACCATCTCTCACCCGGAGATGTCGAGTACGAGCGAAATCGTCTTCCGGCTGATCAGCCAGCTGGATGGCTATAGGGACATGACAAAGCCATGTGCAGCCTGCATTTATTGCGGCATGATGACCGACACGGGGGGATTCACCTACAATTCCTCACGTCCCGAGATATTCTACATCATCGGCCAGCTGCTGGCAAAAGGAGTCGACAAAGACGAGATTTACAACCGGGTATTCCACAATTATTCCCCCAACGCACTCCGTCTTCGCGCCCACATCATACTCAACAAGATGAAGGTCATAGAGGAACTGCACGCCTCCTACTACACGGTAACGAAAGAAGAGATGACACAGTTCCACTTCATCAAAGGCGATATGGAAGGGCTTGTAAACGTCCCGCAGCAGATCAAAGGTCTCAAGCTGAGCATATCCCTGCGTGAGGATACGGAGAAGCCCAGCCTCGTACTGGTCAGCCTCCGCTCCTGCAACGGTTTCCACTGCCAGCCCATGGCGGCAAGGTTTTTCAACGGTGGCGGACATGCTGATGCGTCAGGCGGAAAACTGCACTGCACCATCGAAGAAGCAGAACAGATTGCCATCAGGGCAATACTTTATTACAAGGATGAACTACAGTAAATCTTCCCTTTCTCTCCATGGCTGTCATTGTCAGTCTCCATCCGATGTCGCCACACTGCCCCACTATCTCCAGACACACTCCCTCTCCCCGGCCTGAGGACGCTTTTTATCATCACCGGGGACACTAAAAAGTCCTGTATTTTCTTGGCAGAACAGCGAAAAGTCCGTAACTTTGGCGAAAACAATAAAAACGAAGCCCATGATTACGCAAGACAACTTCAACCAGGAGTACGCTGATCCTATAGAAGAGCAGCAGATCCGCCATTTTGTGTGCATAGAGATGGGACGGCAGATACATCGATATATCAAGGCCATGCACGGCAGCAAACAGCAGATGCTGCGCTTTGAAGAGCATCTGAAAGACCTGCCACTGCACGAAAAGGAAGCTGCCATAGCCCGGTACATCGACCTCAACCGGAAAGCCATCAAGGGACTGGACATGAAGATTGTCTTGGCCCGGGCGATGGCCAATTACTCCGATACCTTCGATTACCTTGTCACGCTGGTAAACGACAAGCGGAAGATGGTCAGATACCTGAATCTCATCCGTGAGATTTACATCCAGTATCATGAGGTGATCGAGCGCAAAGGGAAATTCGGCATTCTTGACCACAGAGGGCGTACACTTGTCGAGCCCAAGTATGATTTCCTACGCACCTGCTATGTCTACGTCGATGACCTGCGTACAATGCCGGTCATTGCACAGCTGGACGGAAAACTCGGCCTGATTCTTCCCGACGGAAAGAATACGGTCGTCGCACCTTTCGACTACGACAGTATTTCATTGAGAGATGACCCGCCTTACTTTGAGGCAAGGATAGGAAAGAGAAAAGTCCTGCTGACCACAGACGGGAGAGAACAATGAGACTGCCACGCAAGCAAAAGGGCTGTATCCGTTTTCCACAGATACAGCCCTACATATATTAAAGCCTGTTCAGATTTTCTTCAACAAAGCCGACAGTCCCTCGAGCTGACTCTGCCACATACTGATTTTGCTGTTGACCTTCTCAACATCCAGATCCTGGTTCAGTTCCGGAGAATCACGTTCCTGCTTCAACAGACTGATGTACTGATTTACCAGTGCCATCTTCGCCTGCACTGTCTTCTTCTTCGGATAGCCACGCTTGTCAACTTCACGCTGATACTGTTCTGACACCTCATTGATCTTACGACCGCATTCCTCATACTGACCCAGCCACTGCTGGAAAGCCGCACTGACCTTCTTGTTCTCTACCTGTGTCGTCTTGGCAGAATCACCAATCTGCTCGTATGTGCTCTGTGCCATACCCGCCATAGGGCATACCAGCAAAGCCATGACCAATAATTTCTTAACTCTCATAACTTTGTTCTTTAAAATAAATGTCGGCTACAAATATAAACCAAATATCAGAAAGAACCAAAAGTTTTTTGTAATTTTGCATTTTACCATTGTTCCTTTAAAACTCTTTTAAGAGTCGATAAGAAATAACACCGAATGATGTTGGAAGGAAAGAAGAAAGAAACAACGAAGTATATTGAGGTGAAAGGTGCCAGGGTCAACAACCTGAAGAACATCAATGTGAAGATTCCTCAAGGACAGTTCATAGCCATCACAGGCGTGTCGGGTTCGGGGAAGTCATCACTTGCCTTCGACACGCTTTATGCCGAAGGACAGCGCCGGTACGTCGAAAGTCTCTCTGCATACGCCCGGCAGTTCCTGGGCAGGATGTCGAAACCGGAGGTCGACTTCATCAAGGGACTTCCACCAGCCATTGCCATCGAGCAGAAAGTCATCTCGCGCAATCCCCGCTCGACTGTCGGCACTTCTACCGAAATCTACGAATACCTGCGCCTGCTCTACGCACGCATAGGCCGCACCTTCAGCCCCATATCAGGCGAAGAAGTGAAACATCATTCCGTAGAGGATGTGATTGAGAAAGTGGAATCCTACTCGAAAGGGACAAAGTTCTGCATCCTTGCGCCGCTCCATATCGTTGAAGGCAGAAGCATACAGCAGCAGCTTGAGATGGAACTGCAGGAGGGCTATGCCCGCATCTATGCCGGCGGCGACTTCATACGCATTGAAGACTGGCTGGCTGCACATCCTTCCAATGAAGAAAGGAATGGAAAAGCACAAGAAGCAACGGAAAGAGTCTGTCTGGTCATCGACCGTATGGCTGTTGACAGTTCCAAGGACGCAATCAGCCGGCTCACCGACTCCTGCGAAACCGCCTTCTATGAGGGCGACGGCAATATGCAGCTGATGATTCTCCCCGCCAGGATCACCTACGACTTCTCTACCCGGTTTGAGGCCGACGGCATCCGCTTTGAAGAACCGAACGACAATATGTTCTCGTTCAATTCCCCCCTCGGGGCCTGTCCCACGTGCGAAGGGTTCGGACGCATCATCGGCATCGACGAGAAGCTGGTCATCCCCGACTCCTCCCTTTCCGTCTATGACGGCTGCGTGCAATGCTGGCACGGCGACAAGATGGCCACGTGGAAAGAGGAGTTCTGCCGGCGGGCGGCAAAAGACGACTTCCCCATCTTCAAGCCCTACTATGAACTGACGAAGGCCGAGAAGGAGAGCCTTTGGAAAGGGCTGCCCGGCGAGAGGAAGAAAGACATCCACGACCGTGTCTGCATCGACTCCTTCTTCCAGATGGTGAAAGAGAACCAATACAAGATACAGTACCGCGTCATGCTGAGCCGTTATCGGGGCAAGACCGTATGCCCGGACTGCCACGGCACGAAGCTGAAAAAGGAAGCGACATGGGTGAAGATAGATGGAAAGGCCATCACTGATCTTGTAGATATGCCCATCGTCAATCTCAAGGAATGGTTCGACCGGCTGGAACTGACGGAACATGAACAGGAGGTCAGCAAGCGGCTGATGACCGAAATAAAGAACCGGTTACAGTTCCTGCTGGACGTCGGTCTGGGCTATCTGACGCTCAACCGGCAGTCAAATTCGCTGAGCGGAGGCGAAAGCCAGCGCATCAACCTCACCACCTCCCTCGGCTCGTCACTCGTCGGATCGCTCTACATCCTCGACGAACCGTCCATCGGACTGCACAGCCGTGATACAGCCCGCCTCATCCATGTACTGAAAGAACTCCAGGCACTGGGCAACACAGTGATTGTAGTAGAGCATGACGAGGAAATCATGCGTGCCGCCGACTTCCTGATTGATGTCGGGCCGGATGCAGGCCGCCTGGGCGGTGAAATCGTCTTCGAGGGAAAAGTGTCGGACATCCAACAGATAAAGAACAACGTTGAAGATGCAGCCGACAAGGCATCGCGACAGCTGCTGGAGCAATATCCACGCTCTTATACCATCAAGTATCTCACCGGTGCAGAAGTCATCAAGATCCCTGCCAGCCGACGCCCATGGAACATGGCGATAGAACTGAAAGGGGCACGCATGAACAACCTGAAAGGAGTGGACGTAAAGTTTCCGCTGAATGTACTCACTGTCGTGACAGGAGTCAGCGGCAGCGGAAAGTCATCCCTTGTAAAGGGAATCCTCTATCCTGCCCTCAAACGTCACCTGGACGAGATAGCCGACACGCCGGGCGAATATTCATCGCTGGGCGGCGACTGGAAACAGATCAGACACGTAGAGTTTGTAGACCAGAACCCTATCGGCAAGAGCACACGTTCCAACTCGGCTACCTACGTGAAGGCATACGATGAAATCAGAAAGCTCTTCGCCGAACAGCAGCTTTCCAAACAGATGGGCTACACACCGCAGTATTTCTCGTTCAACACCGAGGGCGGCCGATGCGAAGAATGCAAGGGTGCGGGAGTCATCACGGTGGAAATGCAGTTCATGGCCGATCTCGTGCTGGAATGTGAAGAATGTCACGGACAGCGTTTCAAGCGTGAAATCCTCGATGTACAGTTCCAAGGAAAGAACATCAACGACGTTCTGAACATGACCGTCTCCGAGGCTATCCAGTTCTTCAGCAAGCATAAGCGCAGGGCGATTGTCAGCAGACTGAAGCCCCTGGAGGATGTCGGCCTGGGCTATATCAAGCTCGGACAAAGCTCGTCGACACTCTCCGGCGGCGAAAACCAGCGTGTCAAACTCGCCTACTTCATCGGACAGGAGCAGCAGGAGCCGACACTCTTCATCTTCGACGAACCGACGACAGGCCTGCACTTCCACGACATCCAGCGGCTGCTGCATGCCTTCGATGCCCTCATCGACCGTGGGCACAGCATACTTGTCATCGAGCACAACCTCGATGTCATCAAATGTGCCGACCACGTCATCGACCTCGGCCCCGACGGCGGCGACAAGGGCGGACAGCTCGTCGCAGCAGGTACTCCTGAGGAGGTTGCCCGATGCAAGGACAGCCTTACAGGGAAGTATCTGGCGGAGAAGCTGGCGGCCGACAGCTGACCATCTATACGCCGGACAGCTACAAAGCTCCCGTCATAGGGAGTATCGTGAACTGCGCTCCCGGCGCTTGGGAACAGCATTCCCGACATCTGGGAACAGCATTCCCAACGCCTGGGAACAACATACCCATATGACCGGACACCGCCCCGACCGTATGGCGGGACTCCGGCAATCGCCTGTCCCAGGGATTCAAGCCAACGCATACAATTGAAACAACAAATACATAACTGAATATGAACTACTACACAAAACAGCTCTTCCTGCCAGCAGGAGCTGCAATGCTGATGCTGGTACCGTCGGCATCGTACGCACAACAGTGGGACGACCCGATTCTCGTCTCACAATGCAACGAACAGTACACCTTGACGCTTGAACATGGAAAACCCATTGTGAAGAACTCAAAGGAAATTACCTACCAGTCGAACTCGACCGGCACGGTACGCCCAGAGACCGACATACTGTACGGTGAGTTCATCACCTTGGACGACGTGTCGGGAAGAGGACAGAAGACCTACCAGAACGTCACGCCAGAAAACGTATTCTATGACGACACGAAGGCCTGCGTCATACAGGGCTATATCGACAAGAAAGGAAAGACCTGCAGTGCCTCCTACGAACGGACTTTCAAGGACATCAAATACTTTACACGGGTGTACCTGCTGGAAAACTACTTTATCCGTAACAAGACCGTGACAATCACCATACCCAGGCAGCTGGCAGGATACAGCATCAAGGAGATGAACTTCCAGGGATTCAACATCCAGACAAGTCACAAAACGACAGCGGAGGGTGACATTTATCAATACACCATGACGAATGCCCGCCGTATGAGGCAGGAGAAGATGATGCCACCGGTATCGAATGTCTATCCTTATCTGCTTGTCACAGGACCATTCAAAGACGTGAACGACCTCTACAGCTGGTCGAAGGAAATGGCCAGTGTCGACTGTGAGATACCCGATCTGAAGAAACTGTTACAGGAAATCAACAAAGACAGCAAGACGGAAGAGGACCACATAAGCAATACTTATCGGTGGATTCAGGAGCATATCCGCTATGTAGCCTTTGAAGCCGGACTTTCAGGACATCGCCCGGACACCCCTAAGGAGGTGCTCCGCAAACGGTATGGAGACTGCAAGGGCATGGCTCTGCTGCTGAAGACGCTCCTCAAGGCACAGGGGTTTGATGCCCGGCTGACGGATATCGGTACGGACGAGATACCTTACAAGATGAGCGACGTACCGACTCTTGCCAGTGCCAACCATGTCATCTGCACGCTCTTTTACAAGGGGAAGACGCACTATATCGATGCAACCTGCAACCACATACCATATACATACACCCCGCAGCACATACAAGGTTCGGAAGCAATGATAGAGAACGGAGACAGACCGCTGATGCAGATCGTACCGGTACAGAGAGCTGACGCATCCATCGACAGCCTTGTCTATCAGTACAGCCTGCAGGGGGATGCGCTTGTCGGAAAGGCAACCTACAATCTCCGCGGCGACATGAAAGAGTGGTTCATGAGTACGATAGACGATGCCGGCAACAAGAACCGTGACGACATCCTGGGCAGCAACCTGAACTCCGATGCCCACAGCATGACCGTGACAGACGTGAAGGGGGCCGACAAGGATGCCCGCCACGAATGGGCACGCTTTACGGGTAACATCACCAACAAGGCAGCCGTACAGCTGATGGACGGAGAAGTCTACATCGAGCTGAATCCGCACAACAACCTCTTCGACAACCGCATCGACACCACCCGGCGTGTCAACGACTACTATCTGCCTGTTCGGTGTAATATCGTAAGGCAGGCGGTGTTCACCGTCCCTGCAGGTTACAAGGTCGACTATTTGCCACCTTCCAAGACTTTTTCAACCCCGGAAGGTGTGCTTACCTGCAGATTCTCAAGGAAGGGGAACACCATTGTCTTCCATCAGAAAATGCAGATCAACCATCGCCGCATACCGCTTGCCAATATCCCGAAATGGAACGAGGCCGTAAGCAAATGGAAAGACGCCTGCAACGAACAGGTGGTGCTCAAGCGGTGAAGGAGGCAACGGAGCTTGACTTCTCAGCTCCAGACTGGTTTCCGCCTCTACTACAACAATAAAAACATCTGACAACATACGAATATGAAAAAACAATTAGCAATGCTGCTGCTGGTGCTTCTTTCACTGCCGGCAATGGCTTTCGACAACGACGACTATCTGAAGTACGTCCAGAAAGTGAAAGAAGAAGTGTGGGGCAAAGACCTGCCACAGTTCAACAATCGTACCGTACCTGCCCGGTACAAGAACGAGTCGGCCGTGGTCATGGCTTTCTACGAGGAGCTGACCGTTGACAAAGGCACGAGTTTCAACTTCTTGGAACTCGGAGTCACCGCCAACAACAAAGCCGTCCATATCCGGCGCTACCTCGTGAAAATCAACGATAAAGCTGCTCTGGAGAAATACTCTACCTTCGATATTCGGAGCTATGAGAAGTCGCACAACGCAGGATGGTGGACGGACATACACAAGAGTGTCCTCGGTGTGAAAGTCATCAAGCCGGACGGCACCGTCAAGGAAGTGAGCAATGACGAATACAAGAATGACGACGAAGGCAAGAACGGAAAGGACAAGCGTGCCAAGCTGGCCGTACCCGACCTGCAGGTAGGCGACATGATCGACTACTTCATCTACGATTACGACAAGCTGAAAGAGGAGAACATCGACCCGGTGCTGTTCCTCTTCGGCGGAAAATATCCTATCCTCGACTACCAGATCCACTGCGCCATCGACAAGCACCTCTGCACGCAATACCGCACGATGAACGGTGCTCCGGACTTCACCGCCAGCGAGAAAGACGGCGACATCGTGCTGGATGTCCGTGCAAAGAACCTCGACAAGACGTTCCCCGACTACGCCTATAATCCTATCATGCAGGCACCTTACACCATGCTCTATGTGACAGCGGACGTTACACTGGAGTATATGCCGAAGAGTGCGAAGAAGAAAGGGCTGCAGGCGAACCCTCCGGCCGAGGTCATACAGGAAGATGCCTGGACACCCTGGGCTGAGTACAAACTGAAATGGACTCTCAACAAGAAATTTGAAAAGGCTGTAAAGGAAGCGAAGAAACTGGGCAGTGACGAGGAAAAGGCCGATTACGTGTATAACTTCATGGTGATGAAGACCCTGGTCTTCAAGAGACCTTACGAAAAAGCATTCGATTTCTCAAACCTGTTTCCTTACGTCCTTGACAAGCTGAAGATTCCCTACTCACGCGCACTGGTTACCAACAGTTATAACGAGCCTATGGACAAGCTCATCAACTATGGCAACGCGACACGTTTCATCATGCTCAAGAGCGGTAAATGCTACTTCCCGCTCGAGAATGCCATCAGTTCGGACATCATCCCGTCCATCTACCAGAACCGGGATGCCATCAGCACCGGCAAACCCAAGAAATTCCAGAAAGGACCGTTCACAAGGTTCAGGCTCGCTCTGAGCAAGGCTTCCGACAATGTGGAGAAAGAGGAAATCGATGCTGCTATTGACGGTACGATGCTGAACATCGTCCGGCAGACGACACTCACGGGATGCGAGAAGGAAGACGTCATCCCAGGATTGACGACAGCCGACGAATTGAGCAAGGCATGGGGTAAGGCCTACGGCTACCAGAGCTTTGTCGACGAGCTTTTCCTGAAGCCGAACGAGGCAAAGGCAAGGGCGGCAGAACGTGCCGAACAGGACAGGAAAGCGGTGGCGGAGAACTTTGCCGAGGAAATCAAAGCCTATCATGACAAAGCTCCTGTGAAGATCAATGCGACAACCGTGAACAGCTGCGGCGAGAACAACAAGCCGTTTGCCTATACGACCGACTATCAGATGGACGGACTGGTCAAGAAGGCCGGCCGTAACCTTGTCGTTTCCGTGGGGCAGCTTTTCGGACAACAGGTACATATTGAGGGCCGGGACCGCCAGCGCGACACTGATGTCAACTATGACTACCCCAGCACACTCGCTATTACCGTCAGGCTTGATATTCCGTCAGGCTATGTCGTATCAGCGGAGAGCCTGCGGAAACTCAACAATAATGTTGACAACGAAGCCATGTCTTTCAACACAAAAGCCGATGTAGACAATGACAAGCTGATCATCACATTTCAAAAGGTTTATAAACAGCAGTGTGTCCCTGCTGCCGGATGGAGCCAGCTGCTCGGTGTCCTCGATCGTGCCTATGAATTTACAAGCCGGCAGATTGTCTTGAAAAAAAAGTAGAAGCAGCGCCTGATCAATATACAATAAAGCAATCATCCCAGACAGTAACAAAAAAGTGTCTGAGATGATTGCAGATTCACAATTCATAAGAATCTATTTTCATCAGTCTTGACTTCACAGGCAGATTTCCTTGTATACCACGAATAAGAGCCGAGAAATAAGCCTATCTATGCTTTTAACGGAAGAATCGAAAAAAGGAAGCCAACCTCACGGACAGCTCCCCTTGATTACCATAAATCCTATAGATATGAAAAATTATAATTTACTGATGATTCCCTCTTCTGTACCACGCACGAAATCCACGATACTACGGATTTCTGCGGAGTCAGGCACCTGCTGGTCTATCTGGATGCAGGCATCGAACACGGATGTCTGCCCATGGAACAACAGACGATAGGCATTGGCAATATGCTTCTGGACCTTTTCAGCCACCCCTGCTGCCTCTCCGATATTCGGATTAACGCCGTGATAGCCCACCGGGCTTCCGCCTGCAACAATATAAGGCGGCACGTCCTTCGAAAAAGTCGTGCCGGCCTGTACCACGGCATACTGCCCTACACGGGTATTCGCTTTCTCGACGACATTAGACAGAATGACTGCACCGTCATCGATTTTACAGTCGCCCGCTATCTTTGCACCATAGCCGAAGATGCAACGGTCGCCGACAACAGTGTCATGGCTGATATGCGCACCCTCCATCAGGAAGTTGTTTGAACCGAGAACCGTCTTGCAGCCGCGATGCGTGGCACGGTTGACAACCACATTCTCACGGATGATATTGTTATCGCCCATGACAAGCTCGCTCTTCTCGCCTACGAAGTTGAAATCCTGCGGAAGGGCAGCAAGTACAGAACACTGATGAATCTTGTTTCCGTTTCCCATCCGTGTACCGTTCAGGATGCTCACGAAAGGGAAGATAATGCAATTGTCGCCTATGACAACATCATCCTCTATATATACAAACGGGAATATCTTACAGCCGTCTCCAATCTTTGCCTTTGGGGACACCTCGGCTTTTGGACTGATTACGCTACTCATAATCTTGAAATTTAAATGATGAATTACTTGGAACCGCCACCAAGTGCATTGTAAAGGTTTACAATTGCCTGCAGCTTCGAAAACTGCTCCTGTACCTGTGAAATCTCGGCATTGAGCAGGCTCTGCTGTGCGGTGATGACCTCCAGATAAGTGCTTGAACTCTGTGCGTAAAGCATCTGCGTGTCGTCTACGTTCTTCTTCAACACACCGATTTGCTGCTTTTGCAGCTGTTCTTTCTCATTCGCCGAATTATAGGCAACAAGTGCATTGCTGACCTCCGACCCGGCTTTGAGAATGCTGTTCTGCCATGTGTTGTAAGCCTGCTTGTACTTGTCCTGCGCCACACGCAGACCGGCCTTCAGCTGTCCGCGCATGAAGATGGGCTGTGTCAGACTACCCACGACGCTCAGCAACAGCTTGCCGGGGTTCACCATGCCATTGCTGTTGGTCCAGGCACCCGTCGGCGATATGTTCAGTGCAGGATAGAAACGGCTGCGGGCCTCCTGAATGTTATAGAAGCACTGCGCCAGTGTCATCTCGTTGGCATGGACATCAGCACGGTTGCTCAACAGCTGCACACCAATGCCGCCGGAGAAGCTGGTCGGTAGGCTCTGGCTATCCAGACTGCCTCGGGCTATACCCTGTGCCGGTTCACCGAGAAGCAGGCTGAGCGTATTTTCCGTCTCACGAATCTGCCTGCGGATGTCCGCCGACTGCGTCTGTACACTGTAATACGCTGACTCCGCACTCTGTACGCTTGTTGAGCGGGCACGCCCGTACTCCATCTGCAGCTTCATCATGTCCCAGGTGTTCTTCGTCAGCCCTGACATATCATCGACTATCTGCTTCTGCTGATCGAGCATCAAGAGCGTATAATAGAGATTGGCGACACTGCAGATAAGAGTAGTCTGCACTGAAACCTGATAGTCATGCGACTGGATGAGCATCATCTGTGCCGCCTTCTTCGCTGAACGCAGCTTTCCGAAGAGGTCTACATCCCAGCTGGCAGAAACCGGAAGGGTGTAAGCCTGTGTCGATGACGTGTGTGACCCGAAGTGAGAGATGGTCCCTGTCGGTGCGAATACGACTGACGGCAGGAAGGCCAGCTTGGAAGTCTTGACCTGCTGTTCGGCAATGTCAATGTTCAATGCGGCATTGAGCAGGTCTGGGTTATTGTTGAGTGCTTTCTCGATAAGTGCCTGCAACTGCGGGTCCGTGAAGACACTGCGCCATGGAAGATTGCCAAAATCGTTGGCACCTTCCAGTGTCGCCTTGTCATCGACAGGATCGCGCACAATGCCGTTCACCTTCACGTCAGGACGCTCATAAGTGCCATAGAGACTCTTGCAGCCTGTCAGTGACAGAGCTATGAGAGCCAGGATGAATATATTTCTTTTCTTCATTATCGTTCGTTTATTATTACTCTTCAACTACATAATCGGTAGCAGGTCCCTTGACATACTGCTCAAGTTCTTTCTTGACTTTCCGGTCTGCCTCATCATCGAAGACGAGCGGCTTGATGCGTTCCTGCAAATACTGGAATATAGAGAACAAGGCAGGTACGACAAAGACCTGACAGAGCGTACCGATCAGCATACCGCCGACAGCGGCAGCACCCAGCGTCTGGTTGCCGTTATGTCCTACGCCGCTTGCAAACATCAGCGGCAACAGACCGATGACCATCGCCAGTGATGTCATCAGGATAGGACGGAGACGTGCTCCGGCACCCAGGATGGCCGCATACTTGATGGCCATACCCGTGCGGCGGCGTTCAAGGGCGAACTCGACGATAAGAATGGCGTTCTTTGCCAGCAGGCCCACCAGCATGATCAGGGAAATCTGCATATAGATATCGTTACTATGACCGAAGAGCATCGTGAAGATGAACGCTCCTGCCAGACCGAACGGAATGGAGAGGATGACTGCCAGCGGCAGGATGTAACTCTCATACTGGGCACTCAGAATCAGGTAAACGAAGACAAAGCAGAGGATGAAGATCATTGCAGTAGAGTTCGACGACTCCTGTTCCGAACGTGTCAGACCTGAGAATTCATAGCTGTATCCCTGTGGAAGCACCTGCTTGGCAACCTCCTCTGCGGCCTGGATGGCCTGACCGGAAGAATAGCCGTCGGCCGGTGTAGCCGTTACGGAGATGGAGGTAAAGAGGTTGAAACGTGCAATGTTCGACGGACCGTAAACACGCTTCAGCGAACAGAACTCGCTTACAGGTGCCATACCTGAAGCTGTGCGCACGTAAATGTTGCTCAACCCGGACTCGCTCATCCTGCTTTCCGCAGTTCCCTGTATCATGACACGGAAGAGCTTGCCATAGGCATTGAAGTTAGAGGCGTACATACCGCCATAATATCCCTGCAGCACAGAAAGGATGGCGGCCGGTGACGTACCGGCCTGCTTGGCCTTAGCGACATCCACATCAACCATGTACTGCGGATAGTTAGGGTTGTACGTGGTAAGCGCACGGCTGAACTCCGGACGTTTGTTCAGCTCCTTCAGATAGGTCTGCGCAATATTGAAGAACTTGTTGAGGTCGCCACCCGTCCTGTCTTCCAGCGAGAACGAGAGACCGTTCGACATGGCATAACCCGGAATCATAGGCGGTGCGAACGCTATCACCTGTGCGCCCTTGATGCTGGCCGTCTGCTTGTAGATCATGCCCAGCACCATGTTGGATGACGTAGGGTCGATGAACAGACCGGCAATACCGGCACCTGTGAAGACCGACTTGATACGGTCGAACAGACCGTACTCACGCTCGGCAAACGGTTTCAGCTTGATGATGAAAGTCGCCTGGTCGGAACCCTGACCTGCCAGGAAATTGTAACCTACAATCTGCTCCCGGCGTTCGATGTAGGGGTTGCTTGCCAGCATCTTGTCAATCTGGTCGGTCACCTTCTGCGTCTCGGCCTGTGAGGTACCCGGCGACATACTTACCATGGCGAACAGCGTACCTGTATCCTCATCCGGCACAAGACCGGTCTTGGTAAAGGTCATTGCCAGTACAAGAGCGATGACGCCTACAACGACCGCAATGCCTGAAATCCACTGGTGCCCGATGATCTTCTCGACAATCTTCTGATATCTGCCGTTGACTTTCTCATACTGGACATTGAAAGCGGCATGGAAACGGTCAATGCGTGAGAGTTTCTTTCCCTCTTCATCCTTGCCGTGCGGCTTCAGGAAGATGGCGCAGAGAGCCGGGGAAAGCGTCAGAGCATTCAATGCGGAGATAACGATAGACACGGCCATCGTCACACCGAACTCACGGTAGAACGTACCGGAAGTACCCCCGATGAACGATACCGGGACGAACACGGCAGACATCACCAGGGTAATAGAGATGATGGCTCCCGAAATCTCGTTCATCGCATCAATGGCTGCTGTCAAGGCACTCTTATAGCCCAGGTCGAGCTTGGCATGGACAGCCTCGACCACCACGATGGCATCATCGACCACGATGGCAATCGCCAAGAGCAAGGCCGAGAGCGTCAGCAAGTTGATGGAGAAGCCGAATACCCAGAGGAAGAAGAATGTACCGATCAGGGCCACCGGCACGGCAATCATAGGAATCAAAGTCGAACGGAAGTCCTGCAAAAAGACATATACGACAAAGAACACCAATACCAGCGTGATTATCAGCGTACGTATCACCTCTTCGATGGAAGCGAAGAGGAACTCGGTTACGTCCTGCTCTATCGTCACCTTCATGCCCGGCGGCATCTGCTTCTGTGCATCAGCCAGAGCAGCCTTCACATTGTTGGCGATATCCGTAGCATTGGACCCTGCAATCTGATTGACCATACCGATGACAGCCGGACGGTTGTTGTTCTTTATCGCAACAGAATACTGCAGACCGCCCATTTCAACCTTTGCCACATCACGCAGGTGAAGGGTCTGGCCATTCGTGTTGCTCGAGATGATGATATTGCCATACTCTTCCGGGGTCTTCAGACGGCCCTTGTAGCGCATGGTGTACTCGTACTTCAAGTTGCTCTGCTCGCCGAAAGAACCTGGTGCAGCCTCGATGTTCTGCTCTGCCAAAGCCCCCGAAATGTCAGACGGCACCAGTCCGTACTGCTTCATCTTCTCCGGCTGCAGCCAGATGCGCATGGAATAAGTCTTCACACCCGGTGTCTGCACATCACCGACTCCGCTGATACGCTTCAGCATCGGCACGATGTTGATGTTGTTATAGTTCGTCAGGAACTCGTCGTCATATCGACCGTCGTCCGTCGTCAGCGAGTACATGACCACATTGGAGGTCTGTCGTTTCGATACCGTCACACCCACTCGCGTCACCTCTGCCGGCAACAGTGCCTGTGCCTGCGACACACGGTTCTGCACATTGACGGCAGCCATGTCAGGGTCAGACCCCTGTTTGAAGTAGACCGTAATCATAGCCGTACCGTTGTTTGTGGCGGTAGACTGCATATAGGTCATGTTCTCCACACCGTTGATACTCTCCTCCAAAGGCGTGATGACAGAGTTCAATACCGTCTGGGCATCAGCACCCTGATACGAGGTCATGATGGAAATCGTAGGAGGGGCGATATCCGGATACCGCTCGATGGGCAGCGACACCAATCCAATCGCACCCAGAAGTACGAAGAAGATGGATATAACCGTCGAGAGTACCGGTCGTTTGATAAAATTCGTAAATGTCATAATACTGGTTGTTAAATTGCGGATGTCAGATGCTGACGTATTGTCGTCTATCCTCTTCAGGGAGATGGGATGATGGCTTGTCACCGGACATCATCACCTGACGTTCAACACCTGTCAACTATTTGTCTTCTCCCTTCATCGCCTTCAGGAAGCCTGATGCAGAGCTTTGGTTCTCGCCGAGTTTTTCCGATTTCCTGATGGCTTCGTCGTATTCAGCCGGCGTGAGAGCTTTGATCTGCGCACCGTCTTCAAGGCTCGAGACACCCTTGGTCACGATACGGTCGCCCATCTTCAGACCACTCGTCACAATGTAATTGATGCCGTCGTTCTGCGGGTCGACGGTAATCTCGCTGTAATGCACCTTATTGTTACCATCCACCTTGTAGACGAAAATCTTGTTCTGAACCTGCACGGTTGCCTCCTGCGGTACCAGCAGCGCGTGGTTGTTGCTCCGGGCAATGACAATCTGACCGCTGCCGCCGCTCTTCAGCAGATGCTCCGGGTTGGGAAAGCGTGCGATGACGCTTACCGTTCCCGTAGCGGCATCGATGACACCGCTTGTCTTGACGATTGCACCCTCGTGGTTATAGGTAGAACCGTCAGCCAGCAACAGGCTTACACCCGGGAAAGCCTTGATGGCATTGGCCAGTCCATTGTCCTTGCGGCTCAGATTCAATATGTCAGATTCGGTCATCGAGAAGTAGACCTCCATGGAAGAAGTATTGCTGACCGTCGTCACGGGCTGGGCCGATGACGGACTGACCAGTGCCCCCTCCTTGAAGGGAAGACTGCCGATATAGCCCGATGCCGGACTCTTCACGTAACAGAAACCAAGGTTATCCTTCGCCGATGCGAGCATGGCCTGCGCCTGACGTACGCCCGCTTCCGCCTGGCGCACAGCAGCATTGGCCGATGCCACACCGCTCTGTGCCTGACGCACAGCAGCCTGTGCCGTCTCGTAGGCATTCTTTGCCGACTGCAGCTCATAGTCGCCGATCACCTTGTTATTATAGAGGTTCTTGCTGTTGCTGTAGGTCAGACGGGAGGTAGCTGCCTGCGCATTGGCAGAGTTCAGACTTGCATTGGCCTGCACAACACCGGCCTGTGCCTGTGCGACACTGCTCTGTGCCGAGTTGACCTGTGCTTGTGCCTGACGGACAGCAGCCTGATAGGTCGCATTGTCAATGACAAAGAGCACCTGTCCGGCACGGACATATTCGCCTTCATGTACATTCAGCTTAGTGATGAAACCACTGACCTTCGGACGCACCTCCACATCCTGTACACCCTTGATGGTGGCAGGATAAGTCGTCTTCAGCTGTGCATTGGATGCTCCAATCGTAATCACGGGATACTCATTACTTGTCGGGAGTCCCTGCCGACCGCCGCCGCAACTGGTGAGTAACGCCACTGCCGCCAAGGCAGACAGTAAGATTTTATTTTTCTTCATACCTACAATAGTTATATATTCTCTTTCATTTCATTTCTATATGGCAGGATCAATCCCGATGCGTCCCGGCCGTTTCTCTAAAAACAACACACGTTGAAAACCGAATAAACACCTATCAGTTTCCAACGTGCAAAAGTACACATTAATATCGGAAGTTCCCGCATTCATAGTTCCCCTTTTAACAATATTTATCTATATCAGTTCCAGTTCTGCGGCCTTCTTCCTCAACAGTGCCAGCAGAGGTTCACGCTCATTGGGCACCTGGTTGTCGAGCACGGCATCCTTCAGCGTCTGCTTCAGCGTCCCCACCTCTCTGCTCGGTCTGAGATGGAACATCTCCATAATCTCATTGCCGTCAATGCAGGGCTGCAGCAGACGTTTGTAGTCGCGCTCCTTGAGGTCCCTGAGCTTCTCGCGGACAATGCGGAAATTGTCAAGGAAGCGTTTCTTCCGTACAGCATTCTTGCTTGTTATGTCTGCTTCGCAGAGCGTCATCAGGTCGTCAATATCGTCGCCGGCATCGTTCATCAGCCGGCGGACAGCCGAGTCCGACACCTCCTCGTCGGCGATGACGATCGGCCGCATATGAAGGTCGACCAGCTTCTGCACATACTTCATCTTGCTGTCCATCGGCAGCTTCAGCCGCCGGAAGATAGCCGGAACCATTTTCGCCCCCACGAAGTTATGGTTATGGAAAGTCCAGCCGGCTGCCGCATCCCAACGCTTGCACTTCGCCTTTCCTATGTCGTGCAGCAGGGCGGCCCATCGCAGCCAGAGATTGTCCGTATGCCTGCAGATGTTGTCCAGCACCTCCAGCGTATGGTAAAAATTGTTCTTGTGCGCCCGTCCGTTCCTTGTCTCGACCACATCCAGCGCGACGAGTTCCGGGAGAATGAGCTGCAGAAGCCCGCAGCGGTACAGATCGACAAAGCCCTTGCTGGGTGTCGGTGTCATCATGATTTTGTTCAGTTCCTCCTCGATGCGTTCCCCGCTGACGATTCTGATCCGGTCGGCATTGCGTTCCAGGGCCTCGAAGGTTTCATCCTCAATGAGGAAATTGAGCTGTGTGGCAAAGCGCACGCACCGCATCATACGCAGCGGGTCGTCAGAAAAGGTAACGTCAGGGGCGAGCGGCGTACGGATAATGCCGTCCCAAAGGTCGTCGACACCGCCGAAAGGGTCGACGAGCTCGCCGAAGCGTTCTCTGTTCAGGCAGACGGCCAGCGCATTGATAGTGAAGTCGCGGCGATTCTGGTCGTCCTCCAGCGTACCGTCCTCCACGACAGGCTTCCGGCTGTCGTGGCTGTAACTCTCCTTCCGTGCCCCGACGAACTCCACCTCCGTGTCCTTATACTTCACCTGTGCCGTACCGAAATTACGGAAGACGGACAGATGCGCCTTCTTCCCCAGAACGGACTTCAGCTCGCTTGCCACCTGAATACCGCTTCCCACGACCACCACGTCAATATCATTCGACGGACGTTCCAGAAACAGGTCGCGCACATAACCGCCTACCACATAGCATTCAAGGCCCAGTTTGTCGGCCGCACCTGAAATATGATGGAAAATATCTTTATCTAAAAGCTGTGCCAGTTCGGCATCTGAGAGATCTCGCATAGAATAATGTTGTCTTTTATAATATAAAAAGCATTGCAAAGTTACACAAATTACTTTAGTTCTACAAATGATACGGAGAATAAGGTGAAAAACGAGCAGACCTCCACCGTATCATCAACTGCACATTTGAAGGATAATTTCATAAGCTAAACAAATACAACGAAAAAAGTATATGCAGCAAACATTCCCAACCGCTTGGGAATGCGAGTTCCAAGCCTCGGGACAGCTGTTCCCAAGCAATCGGGAATGCAAGTCCCAGGCGGTCGGGAATACAGTAGCTGTCGTGTGTGGTTACGACCACACCATAACTACCATCCTGACTGCCGGGTGTCTGTTTGTGTACCCGGTCATCCTGCGACCCCGCCTTGCCGACACCCTATCGATGCCTTGCAATCACCTTTCCGTATGGGAATAGTTGTTAATTCATTCGTTTATTACAATGAAAATAAGTATTTTTGCAGTCAAATCAAGATAAGACAATGACAAGTCAACTGACAAAGACACAGCAGGAATTTCAGGACGTGCTCGCTGAATGCAGAAGCCTTTTTGCAAAGAAGCTCCACGACTATGGCGCATCATGGCGCATCCTGCGCCCGTCATCCCTCACCGACCAGCTTTTCATCAAGGCGAAACGCATCCGATCGCTGGAAATCACGGGGGAAAACCTGGTGGGAGAAGCTGTCCGTCCGGAGTTCATCGCCTTGATCAACTACAGCATCGTGGGACTTATCCAGCTGGCAAAAGGCTTTGTCGACAGCGTTGACATGAGTCCGGACGAGGCATTGACACTCTATAACAGCTATGCAAAGGAAGCCTACGAGCTGATGATAAAGAAGAACCATGACTACGGCGAGGCATGGCGCGATATGCGTGTAAGCAGCTATACCGACCTTATCCTCACGAAAATAGAACGCATCAAGGAAATCGAGGACCGCGGCGGAGAGACACTCATCAGCGAGGGTATCGATGCCAATTACATGGACATAATGAACTATGCCGTTTTCGGGGCCATCAAACTGCATGAATAAAACCAAGTCCATATCGGTAAATGTGTGCCGTGCGCTACTGGCACTGACGTTCATCTTCTCGGGATTCGTCAAGGCAATCGACCCGTTGGGATCGCAGTACAAGATTGCAGAATACCTGGAGGCCGTACAGTTGTCGGCATACGTCCCGGACTGGGCACAGCTGATGCTGGCCGTGGGACTGTCGGCCGTAGAGTTCACGCTGGGCGTACTGCTGCTGCTCGCCATCCGCCGGCGGCTGGCAAGCAAGGTGACTCTGGCATTCATGGCAGTGATGACGGCCGTGACGCTGTGGCTCACCGTCAGCGACCCCATACAGGACTGCGGCTGCTTCGGCGATGCCATACGCCTTACGAACACACAGACGTTTCTCAAGAATGTCGTCCTGCTGTCGGCTTCTATCGTCCTGACACGATGGCCGCTGTATCAGGTGCGGTTCATCTCGAAGACCAATCAGTGGATAGCCTTCTACTTCACCATCGCCTTCATCCTCACGGCCTCCCTGCTGAGCCTCTACCACCTTCCCATCTTCGACTTCCGCCCCTATCACATCGGCCAGAACATCAAGAAGGGAATGGAGATACCGAAAGGGGCGAAGCAGACTGTCTACAAGACCACCTTCATCTGCGAGAAGAACGGCGTTACCAAGGAGTTCACGGAGGACAACTACCCTTATGACGACTCGACATGGGTGTTCAAGGACACCCATCAGGAAATCCTGGAGCAGGGCTACGAGCCGCCCATCCACGACTTCTCCATCACCGACCAGCAGACCGGCGACGACCTGACGGACAGCATACTGACCCGGGACGGATATACCTTCCTGCTCATCGCCCCCGTGCTGGAGCGTGCCGACGACAGCAACTTCGGCGAAATCGATGCCGTCTACGAATACGCCAAGGAGAACGGATACGGTTTCTACGGTCTCACAGCCAGTACTGAGAAGGCCGTGAAGCACTGGCGGGACATCACCGGTGCGGAATATCCTTTCTATACGACGGACGGCACGACACTGAAGACCGTCATCCGCAGCAATCCGGGGCTGGTGCTGCTCTACAAGGGAACTATCATCAACAAATGGAGCCACAATGACCTGCCGCAGCAGGCCGAACTCAACGCACCGCTCTCGCTGATAGAAACCGGACGGGAGCCGGAAGACAGGACATGGACAAAGATTGTACTGATCATCGTCTGCTATGTCTTCCCACTGGCCTTCCTGATTGCTGCCGACCGCATCTGGTCGTGGACAAGATGGGTGCGAAAACGTGAGGAATGGCTCAGGCAGAAGGAAGACTGGCTGAAGCAGAAAGAACAGTCAAACAGATTATATCAACTCTTAAAACGTAAAAGACAAATGAGAAAGAAAATTGTAGCAGGTAACTGGAAGATGAACGAGACCCTGCAGGAGGGTGTCGCACTGGCAAAGGAAATCAACGAGTCGCTGAAGGCAGAGAAGCCGAACTGTGACGTTGTCATCTGTACGCCGTTCATCCATCTTGCAAGTGTTGCACAGGTGCTGGACAGCAGCCTCGTAGGTCTGGGTGCAGAGAATTGCGCCGACAAGGAAAAAGGTGCCTACACGGGCGAAGTGTCAGCAGCGATGGTAAAGAGCACGGGCGCACAGTACGTCATCCTCGGGCACTCGGAGCGTCGCCAGTACTACGGCGAGACAGCAGAGATTCTGAAGGAGAAGGTACGTCTGGCACTGGCCAACGGCCTGAAAGTCATCTTCTGCTGCGGCGAGACCCTCGAGGAGCGCGAGGCTGAGAAGCAGAACGAGGTGGTAAAGGCAGAACTCGACGGTTCCGTATTCAACCTCACGGCAGAGGAGTGGAAGAGCATCATCCTCGCTTACGAACCGATCTGGGCCATCGGTACCGGCAAGACCGCCACATCCGACCAGGCGCAGGAGATGCTGGCTTACATCCGTTCAATCGTTGCAGAGAAGTACGGCAAGGAAGTGGCCGAAGAGACCTCCATCCTCTACGGCGGCAGCTGCAAGGCAAGCAACGCTCCCGAACTGTTCGCCAAGCCTGACATCGACGGCGGCCTGATCGGTGGCGCTTCGCTGAAAGCTGCTGACTTCAAAGGCATCATCGATGCTTGGAAGAAGTAACCAACAGAAACAAAAAAAAGGATTCTATTGGCTTTCTTTTGCGCCAATAGAATCCTGTTTTAACTATTACAGATAATGAAAAGACTCCTTACAATCATAATGTTCATGCTGACAGCCGTTGTGGCGGCAGATGCCCAGGGGTCGGTGACGGTGACACAGAGTGCCGAAATCGACGCACTTGTCAACGGAAAGAAAGCAGCAAAGAAAACGAACAAAGACCGGAAAAAAGTAGAGAGTCAGCGTGAGACAGCACACCCGGCGGTCAAGCCACAGGAAACAAGGCAGCTGGCTGTACCTAAGCTCAACGACCACAAGCCGGAGATCGCACGGCCGGACAACAGCACCCTGCAGCCCCGTGAGGCTGTGAGGACAAAACTGGTAAAACGTTTAGTCAGAAGACCGCACGTCCCTGCACCGGACGAGATGGAAGACACGCGTCTTGTGACCAGACGGGTCAGGAAGGGGATAAAGAAGGTGAGAGGATTCCGTGTACAGGTCTTCAGCGGCGGCAACACACGCATAGCACATCAACAGGCGGACAAAGCCGGACAGAAAGCCAAGGAACTGTTCCCTGAGCAGCCGGTGTATGTCCATTTCTATCCCCCGCGCTGGATGTGTCTCGTAGGCAACTTCACCAGCTATGATACAGCAAGAAGAGTCATGCGGGCCATCCGCAAAGGAGGCTACCCGCACGCCAACGTAATCCGCACGATGGTGACCATCAAGACTTCACAGTTTGTCGACAATTAAAAACAAGTTACACCTTATATAATATAACAGCGACAGCCAGACTATGGGAACAGACAATATATCCCGGACAAGATATGCCCACCCAAGGGACGCTGTCAACCAGAAACAAGAATAATATGACTCCAGAAACACAATTCCGTGAAGGATTAGACGAACTGGCAGCACATTACCGAAAGGTGCTCACCCTCTTAGGAGAGAACCCTGAAAGAGAGGGATTGGAGAAGACCCCGATGCGTGTTGCCAAAGCTATGCAGGTATTGACACGCGGCTATACGCAGGATCCGCACAAAGTATTGACCGATGCGCTGTTTGAAGAAAAATACAATCAGATGGTCATTGTCAAGGACATTGACTTCTTCTCCATGTGCGAGCATCACATGCTGCCATTCTATGGCAAGGCGCACGTGGCGTACATCCCGAACGGACACATCACGGGACTGAGCAAAATCGCCCGTGTCGTGGACATCTACGCCCATCGGCTGCAGGTACAGGAACGCCTGACGGAACAGGTCATGCAGTGCATCAACGACACGTTGAAGCCGCAGGGGGTGATGGTGGTCGTAGAGGCCAAGCACATGTGCATGCAGATGCGTGGTGTGGAGAAGCAGAACTCCATCACCACCACGAGCGCGTACAGCGGCGTGTTCGGGTCGAGCAAGACGCGCAACGAGTTCATGGACCTGCTGCGGGGAGAGACTAAGAGAATATGACAGGGGGGCTTTCTTCGATATGAACTTAACCAGATACAATTTACACTTAACACATCAAAGAAATGAAAAAGATTATGAATGCTGCCGCCACAGCAATATGCTTATTCGCAATGGCATGGACTGCTGTAAGCTGTTCCAGTGATGATAATCATCAGAACTCTGCTGACCAGATGCTCAAGAATATGCTCGGGTCCTATGAGGGTACGCTGGGTTTCTCATATAGTACATCAACAGTTTCCGGATGGACGACCAGCTGGAAGGTGGATGAGATGCGCATCATCACGATTGACAAGTTCCCTTATCGAACGCTGGCGAACGGTGTATCAAAGGATGGATCGACAGGGACAGAGTCACCGCTTCATGCTGCCCTGCTCAAGGCACAGGACGCTCCGCTCAAGGTCGTCATTAAAGGGTTCGGACTGTCTGACAGCAACGCTTCTCTCACCATCATACCGCAAATCAAGTTCAACGTGACAATCGATGGTGACACCTATGAAATGAAAGGCTATATCACGGACAACAAGCCCATGTTCAGCAGCCGTTACACGATGAGCAACTCAGAGATGGTTCTCGAATTCACGGTGGAGAAGCTGGTAAAGGTGAACAATGCGCATGGTACATCAGAGGTACAGAAAGACTTTGACAGGCCTGTTACCTATTATCTGAAGGCAAACAAAAAATAAGATGAAACTGATTTCATGGAATGTAAACGGGCTTCGGGCCTGTGTGGGTAAGGACTTTGAGCAGCAGTTCAAGGCGCTGGATGCCGACTTCTTCTGCCTGCAGGAGACCAAGATGCAGGCCGGACAGCTCGACATCAGCTTCCCCGGATATACGTCATACTGGAACTACGCTGACAAGAAAGGCTATTCCGGCACGGCCATCTTCACGAAGCACAAGCCGCTGGACGTGACCTATGGCATCGGCATGGACGAGCACGACCACGAAGGACGTGTGATTACGCTGGAGATGGACGATTTCTATCTCGTAACAGTCTACACACCGAACTCTCAGGACGGGCTCCGCAGACTGGACTACCGAATGAAATGGGAGAAAGATTTCCAGGATTATCTTCATAGACTCGACAGGAAGAAACCCGTCGTGGTATGTGGCGACATGAATGTGGCCCATGAAGAGATCGACATCAAGAATCCGAAGACGAACCGCAGGAACGCCGGTTTCACCGATGAAGAACGTGAAAAGATGACCCAGCTGCTGGACAGCGGTTTCATCGACACTTTCCGTATGCTCTATCCGGAGCAGGTAACCTACTCCTGGTGGTCGTACCGTTTTCGTGCGAGAGAGCGGAACACAGGCTGGCGTATTGACTATTTCCTCATTTCCGAACGTCTGCGAGACCGTCTCGAAGATGCCAAGATCCACACGGAAATCATGGGAAGCGACCACTGTCCGGTAGAAGTTGACTTGAAATAAAGACTTCTTCGTATGCGTGCCCAGACTAAGACTTTACTCCTGATGGCTGCTGTCCTGGCAGCCGTCATCGTCTATGCCGTTATCCCGACAGAAATAACAATGGGCAGTTACAGACTTCGCAAAATAACACTTGCCAATCTCTCACGGCCGCATATTGAGAAGATACTGCCGACAAAAGACTCTGCAAAGAAGGTGCTCCACAACCAGACCGTACTCTTCATCGGCGACTCTATGGTAGAAGGTCTGTCACGCAGGATGGGGGATTACGCCGGTGAAAACGGACATAAGCTCTACACCGTCATCTGGTACAGTTCATCCACCGAAAGCTGGGGGACGACACACACACTGGAACACTATATCGCTCAATACAAACCGACGTATGTTCTCATCTGCCTTGGAAGCAATGAACTCTTCGTCAACGACCTTGCCAACCGTGCGCAATATGTACGCGAAATCGTGAAGAAGTTAGGCAGTATCCCCTTTGTATGGATAAGTCCTTCTGACTGGAACGGCGACACAGGCATCAATGATGTCATACAGGAGAACGTCGGAGCCGGGCATTTCTTCGACAGCCGTAATCTCAAGCTCAAACGTGGCAGAGACCATTACCACCCGACATGGGCGGCCGCTGCCTACTGGATGGACACTGCTGCCAGATTCATTGCCAGCCGGCAGTGTGCCAACCCGCTACAGCTGAACAAGCCCAACACCCACCATAAGGCAACCCGTACGAAGCTCCTGCAGCCTTCCTTCGAAGGTTTTAAATGAGACGGAGACAGCTAAAAACGAGACTGACTCATGGCAAATATAACACAGCTGACAACCACCTTGCTTGATTTCTTGTCCACACAAGACAAGAACTGGTCGCTGTGTACGCTGGCGTTCATGGCATCCTTCCTCGTGTTCTTTGCCATTTATATCGGACTGAACCGCTACCGTCAGCCGTGGACAAAGGCATACGTCATCGCATTCAGCCTCTTCTTTGCCTACAAAGCCAATGGAATACTGATGCTCCTGCTCCCCATAACGGCAATCTCCTCATGGTATCTCACACGATTCATGATGCGGCTGAAGCGGGGAAAAATACGTAGGACAGGACTGTTCCTCGTTATCCTGACAGAACTGATGCCCCTACTCTACTACAAATACACGAATTTCATGCTCGAGATTTTCCATGAAATCCTGCACAGCAACTTCTCTCCAGAGAAGATACTGTTGCCCGTGGGAATCTCGTTCTTCACATTCCAGGCCATCAGCTATACAGTTGATGTCTACAAGGGACGTTACCCCAAGACCGCAGAACTGACCGACTATACATTCTATCTCACCTTTTTCCCGCTCCTCATCGCCGGTCCTATCACCCGTGCCGAAGTTCTCTTGCCACAAGTCGAAATACCAAAGAAAAACATCGATGACGGACTTGTATATAAGGGACTGTGGCTTATTATTTGCGGAATGGTCAAGAAAGCACTTATCGCGGATTATATTGCACAATACAACAACATTGTCTTTGATGCCCCGACAATACAGACCGGCTTCGGTGACCTGATGGGTGTACTGGGCTTCTCGGTGCAGATCTACTGCGACTTTTCGGGTTACAGCGACCTTGCCATCGGTGTTGCAGCCCTCATGGGGTACGAACTGAAAGACAACTTCAACTTCCCCTACCAGAGCCTGAACCTCACCGAGTTCTGGCATCGCTGGCACATCTCCCTCTCCACATGGTTCCGCGACTATCTCTACATTCCTTTGGGAGGCAACCGGAAAGGGGCAGTACGCACCTATCTCAACAGTTTTCTGGCCATGATTGTCGCCGGCTTGTGGCACGGTGCTTCATGGATGTTCGTCGCATGGGGAGTCCTTCATGGCATAGGTCTGGTCATCCACAAGTTCTGCAATCTCAACGGTCTGAAGCACATCCCCGACCATCCGGCAGTAAAAGTCATCAGCTGGTGTCTCACTTTCGGCTACGTAACCTTTGCGTGGATCTTCTTCCGCTCACCAGACATGACGACCGCCACGACTTTGATAACAAATATCATCCAGACAACAAGCTTCGCCGATGCCTATACCTTCCTTATGAAATATCCACTATGGCTCACTGCCGTTCTTGTCGTCCTCGAACTTCACAGTATCCGGGAATCCAATTACAAGTGGCTGCAAGCAAAGTTCATCCATTCTCCATGGTTTGTCAAGCTGATTATCTTTGCCGTGGTTCTGCAAACGGTCATCAACTTCAGCCAGCACAGCATACAGCCTTTCATCTATACACAGTTCTGACACCGGACTGTAGAAAACATTTTCTGTAAAACGCTGAATTCCGCACTATGAAATGGGAAATACAGGCACTCCATCATCAGGTCGAACTATCCTTGTCCTCTTCCACCCAACCATAAAACAATTTTTCTCCAAGATAAATTGTCCACGACAGGCTTCGCTCAGCTTGCCGCGGACAGGTTTTTATAGAGCCTTAATTCCGCAGCATAAATTCTTGTGAGAACTCCAAGTGTCTGAGAAACAAAG
>OGJT01000124.1_pt1 | contig 49270 bp, 35 predicted proteins | sample 1572331 | NCBI WGS metagenome assembly OGJT01 (sample SAMEA2582094, study PRJEB24529) | metagenome | biome: Human gut stool | place: China | collected 2011
GAAAGAAGATAAGGAAAAGAAAAAGGAGGAGAAAGGAAAGACGGAAAAGGAGAATAAAGAAGAGGGTGGACCAGTGGCTGGGTAGGAAGCCTCCCCAAGCCCCTCCAACGGAGGGGATGTGCCTAACGGAAGTTAGTTAGGGAGAATATGATAAGAGGGTGTGCCAAAAAGCATTTGCAGCTTGACACACCCTCTTAAATTTTATACTAGTGTATTAATTATTCCTCTACTGGGCTGAAATCATCTTTACTTACGCCACAAAGTGGACATACCCAATCATCTGGAATATCTTCGAAAGCTGTTCCTGGTGCGATACCGCTATCTGGATCACCTACCTCTGGGTCATAGATATAACCACATGTATTACATTCGTACTTTTTCATAATGCTTTTAATATTAATATTATTCGTTTATAATTTATCGAGCGCAAAGATATAAGTTTTCTTGCAATTATTACAAGATAGATAGTTAAATTGTGTATCAGTGCGCATTATTTAGATCTGTACTCTGGTCTTAATTCCACACGAGGTATCTTCAATGTGTCGCCTGCTTTCATGGAATTACGTCCATTAAGCACTTGAAAATAGCCAATCATATCTGCACCTAAAGTCTTGCGACTAATACTTGCCATTGTTCGTCCTTTCCGTAATACAATGACACGCTCTACCCCAACAATATTATAAGCCCCATAGCGAATACGTGCGTCATTATTCATTTTGGCATACGAATCGTCTCTTTTCTCCACCTTCTTTATTATAGTGGTATCTCTCTTATTATCTTTCTGAATGACTTTTACGGCATTATCAACTTTCTTCTTAGGAGATTCCACTTGCTGTATGGCAACTTTACCAGTAGGTTTAGATAGATTGATACCACCAAACTTTATCCATAAGACGACACCTAAGCAAGCGATAACAATAATGGCGATAACAGCGACTAACTTTAAGATGCTATTCTCTTTGTTATCGACATAACTCTCGATATTTGAATCGCTGCTTTCTAAATCTTCTTTTGTATTGTCCTTATCTTGCTTTGGCTCTGACTTAGGTTGTTCTATTTCTACCTTTTCTATATTAGGCTTATTATCTACCAACTTCTCTACCTTAGCGTTAGAGGTATCAGGCATTTGTTCTATGACAAGCTCATCCTTACTATCTTCTACCTCCGAGACTTTCTCTTCCTCTTCTATCTCGGGTTGCCCCTTTTCTTGAATAACATTAGGAATATCCTCTGATGAGTTAGAGTCAGCATTTGCATTCTCCTCTTCTGTAGGAATCTTTTCCAATTCCTTTGTGTCGACACCATCATTGATAACCACCGTCTCAAATTGTGAGAAAGGCTTATTTACTAATTCCTTCATCGCAGCATCGGGGGTAAAAGAAACCTTATCATGTCCTTCTATCAAGACACGTTCTCCCGTATTTACGTTAACGCTCTCACGTGGTTTAACTCGTTGAACCTTGAAAGTCCCTAAGCCTTTAATCTTAACTTGATTACCTTTCTTAAGCTCATCACTGATAATTGCAAAGAAAGTATCAACAAACGTAGCACCATCTGCAGCAGAAAGCTTATATTGCTTAGCCAATGCACTAGCAATAATTTGTATAACGGTCTTAGCCATTCTCCGTTCCTCCTTTCCTTACTTGACCTTTGATAGTTGCTGCGGGCTTAAAATTTAGAACCAATTTAGGTGGAACTAACATTCGTAAGCCTGTTGAAGGATTCACCATTACACGCTCTAAACGTTTCTTTACCTCGAACGTTCCAAAGCCAGAAACAGGTACAGCATCGCCCGTTTCAAATGACTTTGCCATCTGATCAATAACAGCCTTAACCATTTTCTGACTCTCGTCTTGTGTATGACCTGTCCTTGAGGCTAGCTCTGCTATGAACTCTTTATTATTCATTCAATATATCTTTTAGAACTCGAAGAAGATAACTTAGATTATAAGTCTTTTATTCAGCAATTTCACCAAACAAATCAAACTCGTCGGAACCTGTGATACGCACATTATAAAAGTTTCCAATGCGTAATTGCTTCTTAGATACTGGGATTAATACTTCTGGATCTACCTCGGGAGAGCAATACTCTGTTCGTCCTATATAATACTCCCCTTCTTTATGATCAATGATAACCTTGAATATTTTACCAACCTTCTCAGCTTCTAACTCTTCTGATATTCCTTGTTGGATAGCCATAAGTTCATCCAATCGGCTTTGCTTTACCTCTTCAGGTACATCATCCTTATAATGTGTAGCACTGTAAGTGCCCTCTTCCTCTGAATAAGCAAATGCTCCCATTCTTTCAAAGCGTGCTTCTGTGACAAAGTCTTTTAACTCTTCAAAATCTTCTTCAGTCTCCCCAGGGAAACCAACAAGCAAAGTTGTACGCAAATGGATACCTGGCACCCGACAGCGTATCTCACGAATAAGATCTAACGTTTCCTGTTTGGTAACATGACGGTGCATTCTCGTTAACATGTTATCAGAAATATGCTGGAACGCAATATCAAGATACTTACAAACATTATCCTTTTTCGCAATAACATCCAATAAATCTAATGGAAACTGATTAGGATAAGCGTAATGAAGACGGATCCATTTCACACCTTCTATATCTGCCATACGAGATATAAGCTCTGTAATATGGTGCTTTCCATCAAGATCCACTCCATAATAGGTAAGTTCCTGCTCGATAATCTGGAACTCTTTTACCCCTTGTGCTACAAGATCCTTTACTTCATTTAATATTTCGTCAATCGGACGAGAATGATGTCTACCAGTAATCAAAGGAATTGCACAATAAGCGCAATGACGATCGCAGCCTTCAGCTATCTTTATATAAGCATAATGCCGTGGAGTTGTTAGATGGCGAGTTCCATTGCAAGAGGGAATACTTGCCTTTCCCAAATCTGTCAATAACTGCTTATAATTAAACTTCCCATAGAATTTATCAACCTCTGGCAATTCTGCTTCTAACTCATCTTTGTAACGCTGTGAAAGACATCCCATAACATACAAACGGTTAAGCTGTCCATTCTTTTTGCGATTGATAAATTCGAGAATCGTATTAATACTTTCCTCTTTTGCGGCTTCGATAAATCCACAAGTATTAATGACCGCAATTTCTCCCTGCGGACGTTTTGCATCATGAGTACAATGATAACCATTTTCTTCAAACTGCTTCATGATAATCTCGGAATCAACAAGATTTTTCGAGCAGCCCATGGTTACAATATCTATTTGATTTTTCTTCATTCCGAATATAACAAAGCTTATTTCTACTTGAATAAGCTATCAACAAACTGAGCCTTGTCAAAGATTTGAAGATCCTCCATTCCTTCGCCCAGTCCAATGTATTTTACAGGAACTTTCAATTGATCACTGATTCCGATTACTACTCCTCCCTTAGCCGTTCCGTCCAATTTGGTAATTGCGAGGGATGTTATCTGTGTAACAGCAGCGAATTGTCGAGCCTGTTCAAAGGCATTTTGTCCCGTACTTCCATCAAGAACTAACAAAACTTCATGTGGTGCTTCGGGAACAACCTTCTTCATTACGTCCTTAATCTTCTTCAATTCATTCATTAAGCCTACTTTGTTATGCAATCGCCCTGCTGTATCAATGATAACAACATCGGCACCATTTGCCTTTGCGCTCTGCAAAGTATCAAAAGCGACACTAGCGGGATCGGCTCCCATCTGCTGCTTTATGACAGGAACGCCCACACGATCCCCCCAAATCTGTATTTGTTCTACGGCTGCAGCACGGAACGTATCAGCTGCACCAAGATAGACTTTCTTTCCAGCCTGCTTGAACTGATAAGCAAGTTTACCTATGGTTGTTGTCTTTCCAACCCCATTCACACCAACAACTAATATTACATACGGGTGGGAATCTTCAGGCAAAGTCCATTCAACAGAATCACCATTATTATTTTCAGTCAGTAATTCTGTAATCTCACCTTTCAGAATTTCATTCAGTTCGCTTGTAGAAACATATTTATCTCTCGCTACTCGTTCTTCAATTCGATGGATAATTTTAATCGTAGTGTCCACACCAACATCCGAAGAGACTAATATCTCTTCCAGATTATCAAGCACCTCATCATCAACTTTCGACTTACCGGCTACGGCACGAGTTAGTTTAGTGAAAACATTTTGCTTTGTCTTCTCTAATCCTTTATCAAGTGTTTCTTTTTTCTTCTTGCTGAATAAACCAAATAATCCCATACGTAATTAGCTAATTTGATGTTGCAAAGATAATAAAAAAATGAGGAACAAGCAAATTAATTCAATGGATGGAAGATTATAACCCATTATGTTACAGGATCGACACAAGGCTGTATAGGCACGATTTTTACTCATATAACGGGTAAAGGGAATAACAGAAACTGACGGAATCATCCGCTCAAAGAGAGAATATATTACAATGAATAAATAGATATCTAACCAGAAGCGAGCGAAAAAGAACAAAGAAAACCGACGAAAGGTGCTACCTAATTTTGTAATAGAATATTGTCATTTTTGACACTTATAATTGCGATATTTTCACCAAGGGCTTAGTTCGCCCTCAAATATGCGATTTTTGAGCACGTTTTGATAACACTTATAAATCACTGATAACCAATCATTTACAAAATTAGTACTAACTTTATGAACAAAAGGTACCATCATTTTAGGCAAAAATAGCCTACTTTTCGCATAAAACGTAGCTACTTTTCAAGAAAAAAGTACTATCGTGTTGATGAAAAAGTACTATCGTGTTGGGTAAAAAGTACTATCGTTTTCAGAAAATCACTAATTCTTTTCGATTTTCTTGATAGAACTCGTACTAAAACACGCTATAATGAAAAAAAATAATGTAAATACTTTTCTGGATAAATCCAATAGCGCAAAACCCAAAAGATAAGGCGAATTGCCCTATCTGTTCTTATGTTTTACGTACCAATTATGTACAAACATCGTATAGAATATGAGACTTACGGCAAGCGCAATGAGGCAAGTCCATAAAACCAATGTTCTTTCACAAGAAAGCATAGCATAAGATGCTACAAGTCCCAAACCAATTCCTGTCTCCCATGATAAGAGGAAAGTGCTTTGACTAGTTCCGCGTTGGCAATGCCCAGCTAGTTTAATAAAAAATAATAGGAATCTACTGCCTATAACACCTACTCCGAATCCCGTAAGCACAGGAGCAATATAAGAAACACTCGACTGGTTTCTTGTAAGCATTAATAGGACTGCTCCGCCCATGAATAACATTCCTGTCACCGCCTCACTACGTAAGTCGGCATTACTGAATGCAAATCGTTCGGCTATCAAAGCAAAAATAAAACCGAGCATGACGAATCCATAAAATCTTGGACTCTGCTCAATAGTCAGTAATAAGCCGACAACGAATGTGATAAGCACCGTATTGATGAACAACCAATGACTTCCTTTCAATAGGAATCTGTCGAAAGAAAATTTGCATAAGTCTTCACTTGGTAGTCTAAAGGGAAAACCAACAAAGCTAACGAGAAGAAAAGATAACAAAATACAGCCGCATGACAAAAGCAATACCGAACCGAAATTCATGTATTGATAAACCAATAATCCCGACAAAGGACCTAAGGCTAAAGCAAATCTTCCGAACCATGTAACAGTATAATTCGCTTCTGTTCGGTGTACAGCTTCTACGTCGTCAATTACGAGTGTGCTCAACAAAACTAATTGCGATAATCCGTAAAATGCCCCTTGTATGAATCGCAAGCCAACAAGAATAGTATAATCAATATTAAGATTTTGCTTTGTCGTTATGTAATATGAGACGCTAGTAACAGCCAAAAGCAATAACGTGGATATCAAGAACACCATCTTCCTACGATAGCGTTGCACGAGATAAGCGGAGATATTACCAAAAAGATATATTCCGACAAAGAAAACACCCAATACTATTGCCATTTGCGACATAGTGTACCCGTCGTTTTTTAATTGCATTGGAATGATAGGGATTAACATATATGTCGACATTACTAGCAAAAGATTTGAAATTGCTAATGTCCAGAAATGCTTATCCCATAAGCGTACATGAATCGGGGTATTCTGAGTGTCCATAATATCTATCTTTTATATAAATCAAGCTTTGTCGAATCCTGTGAATCGCTTAATAAGATTCTTCAACTGATGGGAAAGATTTCTCTTTCACACACTTAATATATTCTTGTACGCCTTCTGTCATACACTGATTCACATTGGCAAAATGACGTAAGAACTTAGGTTTAAAGCCTTGCGTCATACCGAGAGCATCAGCATATACAAGCACTTGACCATCCGTCTCATTACCTGCACCAATACCAATAGTAGCCGCCTTCACCATTGACGTTACCTTCGATGCCAAAGCTGATGGGACTTTCTCAAGCGTGATACCACTAACGCCTGCAGCATCTAGTGCTAAAGCATCGTCGATTAGCTTCTTAGCTTCAGAATCCTCCTTGGCGCGAAGTCCATAACCACCGAACTTATGGATACTTTGTGGTGTTAATCCCAAATGCCCTATAACAGGGATTCCTGCATCAATAATACTTTTGACGGTATCTGCTATCTCTCTTCCGCCTTCCATCTTAACCGCTCCAGCCCCGGTTTCCTTAATTATTCGAATAGCGTTACGTATGCCCTCCTCACGGCTTACTTGGTAAGAGCCAAACGGCATGTCACATACAACAAGACAACGTTGGCAAGCTCGAACAACGGCACGTGCGTGATAGATCATTTGTTCTACTGTAATCGGAGTTGTATCCATGTTCCCAGCCATAACATTAGAAGCCGAATCGCCAACGAGAATACTGTCTATGCCAGCAGCATCAATGATTCCTGCTGTTGTGAAATCATAGGCTGTCATTTGTGTAATCTTTTCTCCGGCAGCCTTCATTTCTAATAATGTTTTCGCTGTTACCTTTTTCTTATCGGTTGTTAAATATCCCATGTCCCCTTCTTACCTTATTTTGGATTTGTGGGTGCAAAGGTACTCGTTTTTAGTTATTTGACAAAGTAAAACCTATATAATTGCTAATAACTTCATCTGTGTATTTTTTGATTTCAGCTATTGAATTTGTCGTAGCTAAGCCTATAACACGAGCGCCAGAGGCTAGTCCGGAACGCAAGCCATTGAAGCTATCTTCAAAAACGACACACTCATTAGCCAGAACCTCAAAGCGTGCTGCTGCTTTAAGATAACAATCTGGTGAAGGCTTACTTTCTGCAAAGTCTTCTGCTGTTAAGATAGCGTCAAAATATGATTGGAATTCTGGATGTTTACTATAAACATTCTGCATCTTCTCTAGGTTTGAACTCGTAACGACGGCAGTCTTTATACTTTTGTTCTTCAAGACTTTAACGAAAGACTCAAAGCCATCAACATAATTAAAAGGCATGTTCTGTTCAAATTCATTCAACTTTTGTGTTATTTCCTCTTGCTTTTTTTCTTCTCCTGCAAAATACTTATCATATATTTGAACCAAGGTTTGACCTTTAATAATATATTCAAAATCGGGAATCTCTGGACAATACTCCTCTTTCATACCACACCAAAACGAGGTATATAATGACTCTGTTTCAAACACTACACCATCTAAGTCAAACAAACATGCTTTTATCATTCTTTCTCCTTATTATATATTATAACAATGCAAAGTTACGAAAAGTTTTTGTAACTTTGCTTTCGCTAATTGATAATCAGGATGTGTACAATCGCTGATTATCAGTATTCTTCATAGCATACAATAATAAAGGAAATGATAGATATTATTAAGAAATACTTCCCTAATCTCACAGCAGAGCAGGAAGAACAATTTAATGCGCTTAATGCCCTATATCACGAATGGAATGCGAAGATTAACGTTATCTCCCGTAAGGATATTGATAATCTTTATGAACATCATGTTCTTCATTCGCTCGCTATCGCAAAGTTTATAAAGTTTTATGAAGGAACTAATGTCTTAGACTTTGGAACAGGAGGTGGTTTTCCCGGTATTCCTCTTGCGATTCTCTTTCCTGAAGCTAACTTTAAGCTCATTGATGGTACCGGGAAAAAGGTACGGGTAGCACAAGAAGTAGCAACAGCAATTGGACTTACGAATATTCTCCCTGCGCATTTGCGAGGAGAAGAAGAGAAAGGTAAATTCGACTTTATCGTTTCGCGTGCTGTCATGCCACTTCCTGACTTGATGAAGATTGTAAAAAAGAATATTGCACGTGATCAGCATAATGTTCTGCCTAATGGAGTGATTGTTCTTAAAGGTGGTAATCTTGATGAAGAGCTAAAGCCTTATAAGAATATAGCTGAGAAGACAGAGATTTCACAATGGTTTGATGAAGAATGGTTTAAGGGGAAATACCTTATCTATGTACCTGGATAAGTAGAATAGTAAGCTTATCCAAACGAATTTATCAAACAAATAACATCAAAAGTAATGCTAAAGATCCAGACATTTGAGGTGAATCCTCTACACGAGAATTGTTATGTTGTCAGTGACGATACTAAGGAATGTGTAATCATTGATTGCGGTGCATTCACAGAAAGTGAACAAGAAGCGATAATCACATATATAAATAAGAATGGCTTAAAGCCTGTTCATAATCTTGGTACGCACGGACACTTAGACCATCATTTCGGTGATGCTGCAATTCTATCTGCGTTTAACTTATTGCCAGAAGTTTCCGATGGTGATGAAGTACTCATGCTGCATTCGAAAGAAGCCGCTTTGCAAATGCTTGGTATGGATTTGAACATAGACTTACCAGCTGGCGAATTAAGGCTCACAGAAAATAACACAATTTCCTTTGGCTCGCACACACTTAGAATTATCCGTACACCAGGTCATTCACGTGGTTCTGTTTCATTCTATTGTGCTGAAGAGAATATCCTCTTCACTGGTGACACTCTCTTCAAAGGAAGTATCGGAAGGACTGACTTCCCGGGAGGAAGTATGTTCCAGATAATCAGCAGTCTGAGAGAACTCGCACAATTACCCGATACTACGATTGTATATCCTGGACATGGACCGCAAACATCTATTGGCTTTGAACTTGCCCATAATCCATATATGGACAGATAACCCGTATCCCATTAAATGCAAAAGAAAAGCCTTACACCCGAAAAGATACTATTAGGTATAGACCCCGGCACCAATGTTATGGGCTACGGGGTATTACGTGTCCGTGGAAATAAGGTAGAACTCATTGTGATGGGAGTTATCGATATGCGCAGAGAGAAGGATGTTTATCTTCGATTAGGTAAGATCTTCGATCGTGTCTCTGGTATCATTGAGGAGTATCTACCTGACGAATTAGCTATTGAAGCACCTTTCTTTGGCAAGAACGTGCAATCAATGTTAAAGCTCGGACGTGCTCAAGGCGTTGCTATTGCGGCAGCTATCCATCATGATGTCCCAATACAAGAGTATGCCCCTCTAAAGATTAAAATGGCAATCACAGGTAACGGCTCTGCTTCTAAAGAGCAAGTTGCTGGTATGTTACAAAAGCTCCTCCACTTACGTGATAATCAAATGCCCCATTTCATGGATGCTACCGATGCTGTTGCGGCTGCTTATTGCCATTTCTTGCAAATGAGTCGCCCCACAACTGATGCCAAACACTACAGCTCTTGGAAAGATTTTGCGCGTAAGAATATTGATAGAATCAAATAGGATATTAATATAAAGAAGATGGTTGTAATGATATAAGGAAGACTATTGTCTTTATATAAGGAAGGCAACTGTCTTTATATAAGGAAGACAACTGTCTTTATATAAGGAAGGCAATAGAGCATATTAATAAAATAAAATGCCAGTTAGAAAGAAATACCTTTTCTATTCTAACTGGCATAGTCCTTATAGTTTTTGCTTATTTTTTATTCGTTCATAGAAAGGAGGAATTCTTCATTATTCTTTGTTCGAACCATACGATCGTGTATTGAGTTCATGGCTTCTATAGGATTCATATCTGCAATATACTTACGGAGAATCCACATTCTGTCAAGTGTCGTGCGGTCTTGTAAGAGATCATCACGGCGTGTACTAGAAGCAACGAGATTGACAGCTGGGAAGATACGCTTGTTACTCAAACTACGGTCGAGTTGTAACTCCATGTTACCTGTTCCCTTGAATTCCTCAAAGATTACCTCATCCATCTTGGAGCCTGTATCTATCAATGCCGTTGCAATAATGGTCAACGACCCTCCACCTTCTATATTACGAGCTGCACCAAAGAAACGTTTTGGTTTCTGTAATGCGTTAGCATCCACACCACCCGTAAGCACCTTACCCGATGCCGGTGCAACAGTATTGTAAGCGCGTGCCAATCGTGTGATAGAATCGAGGAAGATTACCACATCATGTCCACATTCAACCATACGTTTTGCCTTCTCTAGAACAATACCAGCAATCTTTACATGACGCTCTGCCGGTTCATCGAAAGTAGATGCAATAACTTCCGCATTGACAGTTCGTGCCATATCAGTAACTTCCTCTGGGCGTTCGTCAATGAGTAACATCATCAGGTAAGCCTCAGGATGATTGGCTGCAATTGCATTCGCAATATCCTTCATCAAGATAGTCTTACCTGTCTTTGGCTGTGCAACAATCAATGCACGCTGCCCTTTACCTATAGGTGAGAAGAGGTCAACAATACGTGTTGAGAGATTCGTTGTCTTTAGATCATTACAAAGTGTAAACTTCTCTTCAGGGAAGAGTGGTGTAAGATGCTCAAACGGTATGCGATCACGTACTTCGGCTGGTTTCCTTCCATTAATCATATCAATGCTTGTTAATGGGAAGTACTTCTCTCCGGCATGCGGAGGACGAACAAAGCATTCTACAACATCACCCGTCTTTAGACCATATTGCTTGATTTGAGTATTCGAAACATATACATCATCCGGTGATGAGAGATAATTGTAATCGCTTGAACGCAAGAAACCATAACCATCAGGCATTACTTCCAACACTCCGTTAGCCTTAATGATGTTCGAGAAGTCATAAGCCTCTCCATTATTGACCGCTGGGTTATCATATACCGCAGGAATCGAAGAGCCTTGCATTGGCATTGTTGGCTGGTCAAACATATCATAGTTAGGCACAGCTCCTTGATCTTCAACAGGAATATCGACTATAGGGATGAAGTCTGTACCATCGCCTGGGTCTCCAGCCCATACACCATCAGGACTTATCTCCGTATTATTGTGTGCATTCACCTTTTCTTGTAGACGAGCCAATAGCTCCCCCTTACTCTCTGTATCTTCCTGTGCAGGACTATCAGAGAAATGGTCTTCTGGAATAAAATCTTCATCCATTGTATTAGTCGTTGTATCTTCAACTAAAGATTTATCTATCTCCTGATCATTAGACTCCTGTGTCTTAGCCTCTTGTTCTTGCTTAGCTTTAAGTGCAGCTTCAGCAGCCGCAATAGCCTCAAGCTCTGCCTTTGACTTTCTTCCGCGATGTTTAGGAATAGATGCAAGTATCTCTTCAGGTGTTTTCTTAGTTTTACTTACGGCTACAGGCGTTTCGTCATCTTTAAAAAGAGAAGTCTGTACATCCCCCGTAGGTTTATTCTTCTGTACATCGAAATTCTCCCCCTCATCACCATGCACGGAATAGACCCTATCTGTATCTTTTCGTGCAATCCTTGTACGTTTACGTTTTGATTCCATGGGATGAGCAGAACTAATCTCTTCTGCCTGTCGATCAAGAATAGCATAAACTAGCTTATCCTTGTCATCGCCTTTTGAATAGACGGCACCAGATTCCTGAGCAATAGTCTCAAGCTCAGAAACATCTTTCTCTAATAGTTCTTCTTTGCTTAACATATATGATATATGTAGAAAATTATATCTTATGAATTGTTATGTTTCATAAAGAGAAACATCTATAATGTGTCTTTTGTGCTTGCAAAGGTATAATAATAATTTGACTCTCACAAGAAAAGCTATCTTTTTTTGCCTTAGTTCTCCTTTTCCTAAGGAGACCATTCATGGTTGTTCTAATATTTATGACAGGTTCACCCAGTTTTTCTCACCTGTTTGCGAATCGTTTTCCACCTGTTCCAGCATTCTTTATCACCTGTTCCCCATTCCTTTCTAACGTGTTGCGCATCATTTATACACGCATATAAAGTTAGTTTCATCGTGATGAGACACAAGTTTCATCGTGAAGAGACACTGGTTTCATCACGATGAGACACTGGTTTTATCATGATGAGACTAATAAAAGATACGGATAAGAAAGACACAAGAAGCATGAAAAAGGAATGAGGAACTGGTGAGAAAGAATGCGGAAACCTATTAGACAAAGAGTGCGAACGGGGATAATATTATTCTAACACAAGAGGTAATATATGGCTTCCATTCTATTAAAAAAAAGTACTATGTTGGGGAGCTGGGAGGCATCCTTTGCCTTTTAGCATTTGTTTTTAATATTGAGGAACTTGGCAATTTTGAGCCTTATAAGCAAGTATGCTACACATGTGCGTTTAATGTAAAAGTAACTTTTCATTATTTTCTAATCACGACTTTGGAGTGATTAGAAGCATATAACTAAATTATGATTTTTATCTTGTGTTGATTATTACGGAACTCAGTGGGAGAGCAACCCTTTTTTCTTCTAAAAATACGGTTAAAGTTACTCAAGTTGTTATATCCACATTTAAAACTTATCTCAGATATGGTGTCTGTTGTATCTATCAGCATACGCGTGGCATATCCTAAGCGAATATCTATGATATAATCACTTAATCTACGCCCAGTATGCAACTTAAAAAAGCGACAGAATGCACCCTCACTCATATTTGCTAAGTCAGCTAATGTCTTTAAACGGAGTTCATATTTATAGTTCTCAAGGATGTACTTCTTTACACGTAGAATACGCTTACTATCGTCCTCAACATTTACCCGTGCATAGCTTGTTGTGGCAAGTGTTCGTGCACCAGTAGTCAAGGAAAGAGTGTGCAAAATATTAATAAATTCCATCAACGCAGTGAATCGGTCGTTGATTTGACTAAGTTCGCTCAACCTTTCATACACTTTCATGATTGCAGAAACAGGGAATGCCAGTCCCATTCTCGCTTCTTTCATCATGCGTCTGATACTTTCAAACGGATTCTTCCCAAAGAATTGGTCGTAAGCAGTTGTCCCTTCTCCGAAATTAAACTGAATGGTTATCTCCCGAATATCTGTGCTTTTACATTCATGTTGTAGCCATGCATGTTCAAGTGTAGGATTAGTGATGAGTACTAAGTCATAGTCACCAATTACTTCATTACTGTCTCCAACTATTCTTTCCACCCCAGCGGCATTCTCTACGAAGTTTAGTTCGAAGGCCTCATGATTATGCACAGGATAAGAAAAGCTCCCTTTACGCCTATCTGCAATATAAAGGGCATCCGTCTCCATCAAAGGTGTAATTTCGTGTAGTACACATGTATCCATAAGAATTATTTTTTTAGATAACGACTCTGTGTAATACTTTATTGCACGTACCACACTGTGGAAGAATGAAGAGATTTATGCCTTGTTGATTAGTGCTTCTCGCTCTATTATCTCTAAACACATTCTCGTATTATGGTAAGGGCATTTCCAGAATCCAGCCTTATCGTCTATTATGTTTGGATGTTTGTTCTCGTCACAGCCCCAAAACCATTCTCCTTGTTTATGGTCGACAATATACCGTTTGGTATAGTCCCAGCATCTTTGTGCGATACAGAGAGATTCTGTATCACCAAAATATTGATAAAGGTCGACATGCCCAATGATACACTCGCACATCACCCACCATTGACGTTGGTTGTCAACTTTTGCTGTGTCGGTCCATCGTTCATATATCATAGAACCATCATTTTGTAAACCTTCATCAGCAGCTATCGCAATACGTTTTATAGCAGCCTCCACTTTAGTCAGCAACTGTTTTTCACCTAACTCCAATGCAGCCTCATGCAAAAGCCATACAGCTTCAATATCATGACCAAAGCTTTGTATGTTACGCTTGCCTTCCCACTCATCATTAAAGAAGAGGTCCAAATGGTTTGTATTGGAGTTATACAACCGTTGTAAGAATATACTAATTAGATTCTTAATGCGTTCAGCCAGTTCTGGGGATTTCCACACACGATAGAGATTTGTGTAAGGTTCAAGAATATGCAAATGCGTGTTCATTGTTCGTGAACCATTCTCATCTTTATCACTCAGTCGCATGTCAGCAATAGGCTGCCAGTTACGTGTTAAAGCTTCAACATACCCATTGTTTATAGAGTCAAAAGCATGTTGCTCAATGTCATTATACAGTTGTTTTGCATACATCAAGCATTCTTCATCACCCGTTGCACGTGCAAATTCGCTTAATCCGTAGATAGCAAATCCAATAGCATAAGTCTGTTTCTTGCTATCAAGTATATTCCCTTTCGCATCTAAGCTCCAGAATACACCTCCCTCTTGCTTGTCGATGAAATGAGAAATAAAATAGTCCTTCGCCCTTATTGCACCTTCAAGATACTCTGGCTTATGTAATACTCTATATGCGGCAGCAAAAGCCCAAAGGATACGAGCATTTAGTACGGCTCCTTTTTCGGCTGTAGGTATGGGATTACCATTCCCATCTATTCTACCCAGAAAACCGCCATTATGTTCATCAACCATCTTATTCAACCAGAAAGGGAGAATATTCTCTGTAAGTTCGCTTTGTAACTCTTTCTTCAGTTTATACATAATCATTTTCTTTTTTCTTGTAGTTTAGTAGTTATTGATTTCATCTTTGCTTCTGAAAGAGGATAAAAGAAGATAAAAGCTAATGATAACAAAGCTCCAATAGCAGGCAAAATAGAGAGGAACATTTTTATACCTTGTATCGTTTCAGCCGACTGAACAGCATTAGCTTGAAATCCAAACTGCGCAAGCATCCAGCCTGTTATAGCTGTACCAAAAGCCCAACCGAATTTCTGACTCATCGAAGAAGAAGAGAATATCAGCCCCGTTGCCCGATTTCCTGTTTTTAGTTCACTGTAATCAGCACAGTCAGCATACATGCTCCAAAGCAATGGGAAGATACTACCCGCACAGATGCTGATAAGCGTTTGTAGCAAGAAAATAAGGAAGAGTTGATCCTTATTAAGCCAAAAGAAGCCAATACTCAGTAAAGCAGCAATAGCCATTGCTCCCATAAAGGTGTGTCTTTTTCCTATGCGATTACTGATAGGAGCTGCAAGAATTACTCCTAATATATTGGCAGCTTGTCCAACAGCTAAGTAAAGTCCACTAAGAACAAACGGAAGCCCTAAAAACGTAATACTACCAACAGAAGTCTCGTCAACATAATACTTAAAATAATAAACGGTGGCTCCATCACGTATAGAATTAAAGACCAGCGAGGCAACACCTGCACCAAGTAGAATCCACCATGGTCGGTTATGCAATAGGTCGCAAATATCAGTCTTCAAGGATGTTTTCTCTTTCTTTACAGATTTCACACGTTCCCTTGTCAGTGCAAAACAACCTAAGAAAAGAAGAATGCACACAATAGCAATTACTACAACAGCCATTAGCCAACCAAACTGTGGTGCAGTAAGCCAGCCATACACAGAGCTATGGCTATCATTACCGCTGAAAGCGTTCACCAATGGCATAAAGAGTAATAAAGCTAAGAACGAGCCTATATAAGCAAATGTCATGCGGTAAGTGGCTAACGTGTTTCGGTCGGCAGAATCAGGACTCATTACTCCCAACAATGAGGCATAAGGCACATTGATAGCCGAATAGACCATCATCATTAGTGCATAGGTAATAAAGGCATATACTATCTTTCCTGTCTCGCCAAATGGAGGAGTCAGAAAAGTCAATATGCCAATCAACCCGAATGGCAAAGCAAGATAGAGCAGATAAGGTCGAAAATGTCCCCAACGTGATGTGGTTCGATCAGCCATAACGCCAACAATGGGATCAAAAAAAGAGTCCCATACACGCGTAATGGCGAACATGGTTCCAACGACTGCTGCCGAGATACCAAACACATCAGTATAAAAAATCATAAGATAAGCTCCAAACAGTTTCCAAAACATGGATGACGACATATCGCCCAGTCCATAGCCTATCTTTTCGCTAAGATGTATCTTCATAATGAACGATTTTTAGCAATGAGCTTCTTAATTGTTTCTACGCTTGCTGCTGTAGTAAAGCCATCTTGCGGTGTGTGTAAACAGTAATCAACTAATTTTTCCACAGTTGATGTTGCCACGTGCATACGTGTATCAGAAGAAGCATAATAGATAAACACACGCCCATCCTCATCAGCAATCCAGCCATTTGAGAAGACTACATTCATGACGTCACCTATATATTCGCTCCCCTCGGGAACAAGGAGATAACCTCCTGGCTGTGCTATCACACGTGTAGGGTCATCCAAAGCAGTCATATACATATAGAGAACATAACGCAATCCACTGGCACAACCTCTTACACCATGTGCAAGATGCAACCATCCTTGTGAAGTCTTAATAGGGTGAGGACCTTCACCATTTTTCTGTTCCATGATGGTGTGGTAATGGCGTGCATTAATAATCTTCTCTTCACGCACAACAGCATGTGTAATATCATCAACCAAAGCCCAACCAATTCCACCGCCAGAACCAGTATCAATAAATCCATCTTGTGGGCGAGTGTAGAAAGCGTACTTCCCTTCAACAAATTCTGGATGAAGAACTACATTACGTTGCTGACTTGGTGATTTAAGATCTGGCAGACGTTCCCATGTTTTCAAATCCTTTGTGCGCGCTATTCCTGCTGTTGCAGTAGCTGCAGAAAGATTGCCAGGCTGACTATCATCATGTCTTTCCGCACAGAATACACCATAGATATATCCGTCCTCATGCTGTGTTAGACGCATATCGTAGATATTTGTCGCAGGATCCTCCGTGTCGGGCATAGTAATTGGTTCCTCCCAAAAGTGAAAATTATCCACACCATTCGGACTTTCTGCCACAGCAAAGAAACTCTTGCGATCTGCCCCTTCCACTCTGACGACCAATAGGTACTTATCTCCCCATTTCATAGCTCCAGCGTTGAGAGTTGCATTTATCATGATGCGTTGCATCAGGAAGGGGTTAGTTTTCTCGTCCATATCATATCGCCATTCCAGCGGTGTATGCTCTGCGGTCAGGATGGGATTAGTATAACGCTCGTAAATACCATTACCGTTCTCTATTATGTGGTTTGGCTTAGATAGTAAAGATTCGTGTCTATCCTTAAGCTCTTTTAATTTTGAATTAAATATTGACATATCGCTTTTATTAATTTTTGTGACGATTACATTTTCTTTTTTCAGTGTATTTCTCCAAATGACTACGAAATAGGAACGCACCTTGTTTATAAATATCTTTGAAATCTTTTGCACATGCCTTCTCTGGAGCTGGTCCGAAATTCTCCTCTGCATTATCCCACGCATTTCGCCAAAGTAGAACATAACACGGTTTGAATCCCTTAATACCCGGTAAGAGCGTTGATGTGTACCACTTCTCATCAGGTGTATTTCGGTAGCCAGCCTCTGTTAATGCATACAATTTATTATGGCTCTTTGCATAGGCTGACATGATTTGCATCTCATTCTGACATTGGTTTATAAAGTCTTGTCTACCATTATTCTGATATAAATCAACACCTAACACATCAACATATTTATCGCCTGGATAAAATCGGAAATAATGCTCAGCAGTGTCGTCAGCCTGTGCATTGGGCGAATAACTCCAAACAATGTTAGACAGACCAGCTTGTCTCATAGTGTTATACGTAAGTTGATATAAAGTCTTATACTGTTCAGGGGTGCATTGTTGGTATCCCCACCAAAACCAGCTGCCACTCATCTCATGCCATGGACGGAAAATAACAGGGATGCTATTACCCTTATTATCCTTAAGTGACTTAAAGAAAGAGACCAATCGTTTATGCCATAACTTCAACTTCACATTCTCCTTGCCCCCAGGAAGGACAGCTGTCACAGCATTGCCCTCCGTGTTCCAAGCATTCTGCCCTGTTACAGGGTTATAAGGATGCCAGCTGATGGTGATAATGCCTCCTTTCTTGTAATGTTCTATAATTTGTTGGCGCATTTTATCGAATGGGACACCGTCCAAATTCTTCTCATTGCCCAACTCCAATCCTCCCAGTTCACAACCGAGTACTGCTGGATAATCACCACAAACATCATTTACATCGCTTCTTCCATACTCCCATTTCCATGTTGTTCCATAGAAAAGAGCATCTTGATGGCCAAACATTATACCATACTTTCTAAGTTGTTGTAGACGTTCGATAAGTTGGTCTGCTGGTGATTTCTGCATATTCTTTCGCGCTACTGCATTAATTGTTAGCAAAGCTATTGCTATAATAAGGATAACTTTTCTCATTTCACTGAATTGTAAAGGTTGCTTTTTGTAAATCTTCATCACGACTACTTCCGCCTATCATAACCTCAAACTCGCCAGCTTCTACTATTGGGTTCATATTGAGATCATAGAAAGCCAGTTTATCTGGTGTGATAGTAAACTCAACAGTGCGCTTCTCCCCTGCTTTTAATCCCACGCGTAGGAAATCCTTTAATTCTTTCACAGGACGAGAGACGGATGATACAAGATCGTTAATATACAATTGACAAATCTCCACACCATCACGTTGACCAGTATTCTCAATGGTCACACTTGCTATTATCTGAGTTTTACCATCGTTTGGAATAATTTGTTTGCTAAGTTTCAAATTACTATATCGGAAACTTGTATAACTCAGTCCATATCCAAAAGGATAGAGCGGCTTATTATCTGTACACACAGCGGGATGGAAGAAAGCAGAACGTTTATGGTTATACCATGTTGATATTTGTCCTGCACTTCGTGGTATAGTCATAGCAAGCTTAGCCGAGGGATTTACCTTACCATATATTATCTCTGCAACCGCCTGTCCTCCAAACTGTCCAGGTTCCCACGCATTGATAATAGCAGGAACATGCGCTGCTGCATAACGAAGGCTGAGTGGTCTACCACTGATAATAACAACAATAGTAGGTTTTCCTGTTTCATTCAATCGTTGTATCAGTTGATTTTGTAGTCCTACAAGGTCAAGATTGTCACGATCAGTGTCTTCTCCTGAAGTACGTTCATTCCAGCGGAAGCGCATCATATATTCACCACAACAAACAATATTAAGGTCACAGTCTTTGGCTGCAGCTACAGCTGCATTAACTTGTGCTTGCGACATGTTGCGTGGATCCCAGCCTTGATCAACGAACTTGAAATCCGTAGTTGGTGAGACACTTTTCAATCCGCGTAAGACCGTCCAAACCTGATCCTCTGGTTGAAGTTCACTCCAATCACCCATAATATTTTGGTCGTTAGCATTGATACCAGTCACCAATACTTTTTTATATTTCTGTGCATCGAGTGGTAATAGGTCATTCTCATTCTTTAACAAGACGATACTATTACGTGATGCTTCCAAAGCTGTGCGTTTGTGTTCTGGGTCGTTGATGACACGGTCACGTGTTTTAACATCACTATAAGGGTGCTCAAAGAGTCCCAGCCTAAATTTTACGGTCAATATTCGTCTGACGCTTTCATCTATTCTGCTTTCAGGTATTCGACCCTCTTTTACCAATTCAACTACAGCTGTTTGCCATTCTGGTCCGTGCATGTGCATGTCCATGCCGGCCATAATACTCTGGTAAAAAGCCTCTTTATTGTTCGCAGCAGTACGATGTTGGTCCACACAATGCTCGATATCCATCCAGTCACTTACAATAAAACCTCTGAATCCCCATTCTTTACGCAAGACATCAGTCATAAGCCAACTATTTGTATGGCAAGGTACACCATTCAAATCATTATGTGACATCATCACATTCCAGTCTCCTCCTTGTTGAATAGCAGCCTTGAAAGGTGGAAAGAATACTTCCCGTAAGGTGCGCTCAGAGACTTCACATGGTGCACCATTTGTTCCATTGATAGAATATGACCCTCCTACGAAATGTTTTACACAACCTAATACGTCCTGTGCATTATCTAAATTACGCTGATAACCTTTGTTTGTTGCTACTCCCATCAATGTGACCAGATAAGGGTCTTCACCAAAGGTTTCACCACAACGTCCCCATCGTGCATCACGAGCCACTTCAACATTCGGGTTGAAATTCCAATGCATATTCATTGCACGCATCTCTTCAGCTGTTTGTCGGGCTATTTTATAAGCCATATCCACATCAAACGATGATGCCAATCCAATATTTGTTGGATAAACAGTATTGCCTTTACATTTTGCATTACCATGAATCGCATCAATACCGATGAGAAGAGGTATCTGTAAACGGCTTTGCATATTGAGTTTCTGTAAGTAGTTTGCCTCTTCCATGGTTAACACATGTAAGAACGATGAAACAAGTCCACGTCGTGTCCAATCCTCCATATCCTTTACCGTAACGCCAGGGTAGAAGGCACTTGCTGTGTTTGTTGCCAACTCTTCTGCTGTCATTGAGGCCGAATTCTGCTTAAAATGCTCAATACCCACAAGCTGATTCATCTGTCCTACTTTCTCTTCGAGTGTCATTCTGCTCAAGAGGTCATTGACACGTTGCTCAACACTTGCTTTCGGGTTCTTATAAATAGGTTGTTCCTTTGTTCCTGCCATTGCATTCATTGTTATTGCCATAATGGCTATTGTCAATAGTTGTCTCATTATTCATTGATTATTTAGATTGATTTGTAATTGCTGTTTTGATGACTTTAAGTGTACTCTTATCCGTCGAGAATACAGAGTTAAGTCCTTGGGGCTCTTGTGCAGGGTCACCAGTATAGTCGTCACCAGCCTGCCATTGTTCATGCCGTGGCAGTACCTGTCCACCCCAACCCCAGAAATTACAACCAGCAAAGTATCCACCTCTTGAAATATCAGCTTTCATCAGTGAGAAAATGAAGTTATAATAGGCGTTACGTGCCGTCGTACTTGCTTTTTTTGAGAAAGAAAAACCATCTCTTGGATATCCAAACTCTTCCACCACAAGGGGTTTATTCAGTTGCCTGCATATTGCCAAGTGCCTATTAATATACTCTCTTGTCATTGCTTCAGCATTCTTCAGATGTTGCGTTAGCGAATCTTGTTTTGCCCACCCCCAGTTATAGGGCCATATATGTATGTTACAATAATCAATATTTGAATCAGAGCAGATTCGCTGCCAAGCATCGTAATCATCTTCACAACCCCATGCACCTTCAGACCCGACACTTACCAAGTGATTCTTATCAAGGCTCTTTATCAAAGCTGCTGCCTTAGAAAGCCAACCTTCGAAAGCAGGGAGAAGTGCCTTATCAAAAGCACGAGGCTCATTCCCTATCTGCCACGACATGATGGATGGATCATCAATGTATCGTTTACCTGTATAACGATTGATACGACAGACAATAAACCTCACATGATTAAAGAATAGTTCTTGTGCTTTGGAGTTAGTGGCAAATTGTGAGGCATATTTCATATAAGCTGGATATCCGGCTACATTGGGTTGCACAGCCTTCCCTGCACCAGAATTTTCAAGATAAAAGCCATAGCCACCACTCCACTCCCATGAATTATTCAGGTAGAGTACAGCTACCATATTGCGAGCCTGTAGCTGCAACATTAGATAATCAAGTCCTGCAAGGAGAGAGTCATTATACACACCTGGTGCTGTCTGAAGAACGGGCTTAACTTTCCATTTCGAGTCATCATTCCCATCACTACCCACCAGAATACGGAGGTTTGTGATGCCAAGCCGTTTCAATTTATCAAGTTCTTTATTCAGTCTTCTTCTATTTCCGCCCTTTCCTGTTGAACCTAAAATAGCTGCATACCAATAGTTTGCACCTATGAAGGTATAGGGCTTATCATTACGACAAAACCTTCCGTTCTCAACAGTGACAAAAGACTGTGCCTTTATAGAAACTGCACAAAGAAGACAAATGACTAAAAGGAAATATCTTACACTTCGCATAACTTCTTGAAATTACATGATTATAGTTTCAATTCTTTGGCTATCCAATCCTCCCATTCGTCCCATTGCTCTTGGAACCAATAATGGCCTGTCTCCTGATAAATACTCAACGTCTTCATACTCTTTATAACGTTATAAGTGGCATAGGTAGTATTCGGTGGCACAACCTCATCGTTATATCCAAATGAAATCCAGCATGGAACTTTCAGCCTACGTGCAAAATTTACTCCATCAAAGTAGCCACTGTTAGCTACTTTCTTACTGTCAGGATTCTTCTGACCATAGAAATAATGTGGCCAACCGCAAGCCTTACCATGTAGAGAGGCTGTATGGTCGCACATGGCAGCATGAACAGCACCTATAAAACTGACCTTTGGGTGCAGGGCTCCACATACCAATGATAACATTCCACCTTGGCTTGAGCCTGTTACACCTAATGTTTTCCCATCCCATTCAGGTAACTGGGTAAGATAATCTACAGCTCTCAATGCACCAATAAATATACGTCTATATGGCATTTGATACAAGTTATCAAGATTAGCTTCCCAATAACCATTTAATGCACCATGCAGGAGATCATCGTACACCTGCTGCTGCATCGTGACAGGTATGCCATGAACACCTATTTCGAGTGTAATAGCTCCGCGGTCAGCCATATATATATCACCTTGATAAGGTCTAACACCTGCCCCAGGTACACGAAGTAGTGCAGGACGTGGTCCATTGAATGCTGTTGGAATACAAAGGATACCATAGATTCGGCTACCAGAATTAATTCCATTGAAACTTACTTCATAAACCGTTACACGATCGGTGCAGCGTTCTGGTAAAAGACGACGATGAGCATCAAGTGGATATTGACTTGCCTCTTGATATGTTTTTGCCCAGAATTGATCAAAGTCTGCAGGACAGTTGTCTGTTGGCTGGAGCGTCTCTGGTGCAAAACCAACTGTACACAAGCCTTCATGTGTCTTATTACCGATGTGCGCCACAACTTTCAGCCGATAGAAACCAGCTGTCTTCATAGACGCTTTCCAAGTGGTCGTGCCATCCCGCAAGACAACATCCTTTTGTTTTACATCAGGATACATAACTGGTCCAGCCTCTATATCAACTTTCGCTTGGGGGAGTGGACATCCCTCTTTCAGTACAGTTACCTTAAAGATAGCATTCTCCCCTAAACGATAGTTCCAACTTGTATGGTCGGGTTGAACCATTACTGCAATCTCACTTCCGCGTATCTGTGCACAGAGATTAAAACTTATCAGCAATAGAAAGCTGAAGATAAATATTAACCGTTTCATTATCTTTATTAGTTGTGTAGGTTATGAATGTGGAGAGAAAAACATAAATGCTTCTCTCAGACTTAAACTATTGTTTTATTAAACGATAAGTTATCACATCTTGTGCAGGAACTGACACTTTACGTTCAATTTTTGATTTGAGCGTTGTTTTCCCTTCCATTCGTCCAGTCCATAAATTCTTTATCTTATAAACATTCTGATCAAAGGCTGTACTTCTCTTGCTTACTTCTTCATCTGTAAGATTGAAGTCTTGCCAATTGAGTGAACAAGAGAGCGATTGACGTGTAGGATTAAAGATGGTCATTGCCCAATCTCCATTGGATAAAGGCTTGAACCAATATTCGAGTCCCTCACGAATGAGGAAACGAAGTCCCTGTACTCCAAGTTTATCTTGATCAATAGCAATAAGGTCTCTATTAGTTAAGATAGCTTTCGTCTCATCACGCATATTGCGTACATCATTTCCAAGAATAAGTGGACTCGCCATCATACACCACATAGTGAAGTGTGCACGGTCTTGATTGACTGATAAACCATTCCCCACTTCTAACATGTCTGGGTCGTTCCAATGTCCAGGTCCTGCATAGTTCCTCAAACTATCATTACGATTGATACAGTCTATGACGCTACATTGTATATACGTTGGAAATACGCACGTAGAATCAAACGAACACCAAATATCTGGTCCTATGCGCCATGAGTCGCCAATACCCTTTGCCCAGCGCCAAGGGTGGTTATCTCCCCATTCACACATAGAGAAGAAGATTGGTCGACCAGTAGCCTGAAGAGCATCACGCATCAGTTGGTAAGCACCTTGTGCATTAACATTGGTTGTATTACACCAGTCATACTTCAGATAATCGACTTCCCAACGAGCATATTGCAAAGCGTCTTGATATTCATGTCCCAACGAGCCTGGTCGTCCTGCACATGTTTCAGAACCGGCATCGCTATAGATACCTAACTTTAGTCCACGTGAGTGAACATAGTCGGCAAGAGCCTTTATTCCATGTGGAAAATGCTTAGGGTCAGCCTGTATAAATCCATCAGCATCACGTTTACCATGCCAGCAATCGTCTATATTTATATATGTATAACCAGCATCTTTCAGTCCGCTTGCCACCATGGCATCGGCTATGCTCTTTATAATATCTTCATTAATGTTGCCTTGAAAATTGTTCCATGAGCTCCACCCCATCTGTGGTGTTAGTGATAGACTCTCTCTTGTTTGTGCTCTTCCAATTACAGGGAGAAGTAGAAGTAATAGGATTGTTAAATGGAATCTTCTATTCATCTTCATTTATCAATTTTAGTTTTTAGATATTTACGATGCAAAGATAAGACTTAAAAGACGAAACTAATCATACTATCTTAACCAAAACTGACACTTTATGAGATTATCGGAACACTGGCTCTTTATTTCATTTTGCGAGAAAGATGTTTATATTCATCTTCCGTTCTAACTATTTGTTTTTTCTTGTCTTACGATCTCTTGTTGAATAAACAAGCCTCTTTGGGCGTGGAAGATACCATCTCTTGACGTGCAAAAGGGCGTATATTGCTGTTCAATATACGCCCTTTTGATAACATGAATGTAATGTGTTGAATTTCAAAATATTGCAGTGTACAATGAAGAAACTAAAAAGTGAAAAGTTTCGGGAGTCTAAATTTATGGATCATTCACACTATAAAGGCTATTTCAATCAGTTTGTTGAGAAAGGAAGTAGTGGTAATCCTGCTTGATTCTTGACCGTTCCCAATTGGAAATTATGGTAACAGTAACGCACATTAACGGGTTTTGTAATGCCAGGTGATGTCAGTACAAACTTACCATTATGGAGGTATTGTGCTTGGGCAGGATGGTAAACCCCATCGTTACCAGCTATCTCAAACCCTTCATACGAAGTTGCTGCAGCTATTCCGTTGTAAGTATCTTTGAGATATACATAGCAGCTGTCTTGATGTATTTCCACTCTGTCAAGGCTTGGACAACGATAGTAGATGTTCTCAAATCCGTAATCACGTGCAGCCGCAGTCATGGCAAGACGCTCACCAATCTGTCGTTTCTGGCAGGGGTGTATCTGGTCAGCTTCACTTGGATAAACCAAGTCGTTTGTCCCTATAAGCACCGTGTTGCTGACGTTCTGTGCAACACGTTGTTGCTGCATACGGAGCAAAGCGGCTTCAGTACCATGAATATTACCAAAGCTATATGGCGTTATCTCGACAAAGTAAAATGGAAGATTAGGCGATCGGAATCCCTTGCGCCATTGACTGATGAGCTGTGTTAGTCGTTCGCCATAAACCTCTGTCATGTGACCAACGTTGCTTGATCCTTGGAAAAAGAGGATGCCTTGCACGGTGAAATTTAGAATGGGATGGAAGGTTCCATTGCCCCATAACAAAGGGCGTAACCACGCTGTAGGGTACTGTCTTACGATGTCAGCGGAATCAGTAGGCTCATTGGTATGCTGTTTGAGATAATCCTTTTCAAGCCAGCTCTCTACTCTTGTTCCCCCTTTATTGGCAAGAATAAGTCCGATGGGCATATCAATCATTTTATGCAAGCGGCAGGCAAAGAAATAACCTATAGCACTGCACTCATTAGCTGTATTTGGATTGACTATTTCCCAATGGCATTCTGCATCATCTTGAGGCGTTGTGCGCATTGTAGCAGGGATTTTCGTATAACGTATTCCCTGAATGTTTCCTGCTTCGGCAATTGCTTCTTGATAGCCTTCTACAGGGCAGTCATTAAAGCCTTTCAGTGGCATCTCCATATTGCTCTGTCCTCCACAAACCCATACTTCACCAGAGAGGATATTATGAAGTGTTATAGAGTTCCCCTCGCTAAAAGTAATACTCAAGGGTGTATAACCACCTTTTGGTGTTCGTACACGAAACTTCCATCGTCCATTCTTGTCGACTTTCACTATCTGTTTACTGCCCCATGATGGTTTTATACTCACACATGCTTGTGGAGTAGCCCAGCCCCATAACTGTACGTCAGTTTGCTGTTGCAATACCATATTGTCACAAAGAATATGTGGCAGTCGAACCTTGGCAGAAGCCGAAAAGCTTACCATTAATATAATCAGAGAAGTGAAAATACTCTTTTGCATTATCATCCTTTATTGATATTTTTCATTAAAGAGTTAGGGAGAAGCTAACAAGAATTACCTCGTTAGAATCTCCCCAAACTACTATAGCTATTAGTTACGTGTTATAACATCCTCAGAGTTCATGGCAGCCTTCCACCAGTCGTCAGTAGCATGTGTGCCTCCATACCATGGCATGAACCAACTCCACTTTGCATCACCCTTCCATTGTGTAGGAATATCAGTAACAGTACCACACTCTGTGAGCGAAATCATCTTCGTAGGATAGCGATAAGCAAGAGCATTGAAGCGGTTAGCCATTTGTTCGGCAGAGACGGCAACGCCATCCTTTCCATATACATCAGAGCCGATAATATCAACATACTCATCACCTGGATACCATGCTGCATCATTCCCTTCGGATGTCCATACCCAAATAAGGTTATTGATACCTTTCTGCTTAAAGAAGTCATACATGGTACGCCAGAGTTTCACATAGGATGCTGCAGAACCATTACCCCACCAGAACCATTTACCTGCTGCCTCATGTAGCGGACGCCATAAGACAGGGATTCCAGCCTGCTGCAACTGCAATAGATAAGGTGTTATCTTCTCTAAATCACTCTTCATAAAGCGATTTGCCCACGTTCCTTCAGTTACAGCATCATCAAGAGTGAAGTCATTCTTTGCCGCATAGAAGTCATATTTCACTGTTCCTGCAGCCTCAACAGTAATGCCTGTGACCGTATAGTCGTGACCACCTATGATAAAGCCGTTGGCACGCATCTCGTTAAGGGTAGTTTGGTCGAGTGTCATTGAGTAGCTATTGCCACTGATATCGAAGTAATCCCAATTCTTCCCGCTTTCGTCTATAAAGCCTACCCAGCTACTATTCTTGATAGAGCCTTGTGCTCCAGACTTCACATTGGTAATCTTTACTACCAACTTACTTCCTATAGATGCATTAGCTAAAATATCTTTTGTAGCCTGTGAGGTAAGTTGTATATTTCCGCTCCAGTCGGCTGGCATAACCTTGTTAGGACCACCATAAAGCACTACTGGTACGCTTGAGGCGTATGGATTAGACGTCGGAACGTTCCAGTGCCAACCAATAGTAACGATTCCACCTGCGTTATGCCAAGACTGTACAGGAGTAATATCTGCATAATCTATCCAACTACCATGATGACTTGATTGTAGGTGTATATAGTCGTATCCGTTGATAGCTGGATACTTACCTGTAAGCTGATGTACTCTTTCGGCATTCTTGTTATTCCAAGCAACATCAGCCATTGTTGCTGAGAAAGTCTTTTTCCCATAGTTATCAACAAGTTTCTGGTAGAGGGCTTGGGTTTCAACTGTGGCATTGGTATTGACTGGAGCATTGGCAATGTGTTGTGTTTGGGCGACAAGGGTAGTCTTTACCATTGGTGCAGCTTTGTGGTTAGGTCCAGTTACAACACCTTCTGGGATAACAAGCTCATAACTTTTACCACGACTGATATTTGCCATAATAAGTAATTGATGTGATGAACCCAGTACATTGGCACTAACAACAGGTGATCCGTTGAGCGTGATCTTACTATAATCGGCTGATGAGAAGAACACATTCTTATCGTATGAAACGATAATAGAGTCAAGTCCCGCCTTGATGTTAGTTTCGGGATTGACACCTGTAAATGTAGGAGCATCGACATCAGCAATATAATGCTCTACACTATCACTGCACGCAGTAGCTGTCAAAGATAATAACGCTAAGGATGCGATATAGAGTTTGTTGGTAAACATAGTAACTTTTTCTTTTTAGTTTGATATATAAAAGGTAGTTAGGGAATATTTCCCTTATAGGAATCATTGATCCCCCAGCTACTTTCCTGTTCTTTATTTAATCGGAACTACTCTCACGTTATCAATATCTAATTCTGGCGTACAGTCGGTTCCTTCTATACCTCCATTCCATAAGAAGAAAGAGAAGCCTGTCATACGATTCTTCGCAATAGTCTTACCAGCAGGCTGCCCTTCATGGGTTTTATTAAAGGATGAGAGAGGAATCATTACTGTAATCCAACCATCGTTTGTGTTGAATGTTCCAGTTCCTTGCCAAGGTGTCCATAAGCCACGAGGAAGGTCTGTATTGTTATTGTATTGACTGTTAGCTGTAAGAAAGGTTACGTCCTGATTACCTGTAAAGATAAGCTGTAATGACGATGCGCTCCATGCAGCAGTAGTGGGTACACGGCATTCAAACTTTAAAGCAAGATCATTGATGTCGCACGTATCTAACATATTGGCAAAACTTGGAATAGAGGTCAACTCAGGGAATCCTGCTGATGGCTCTGGCCAGTAATTCATTGAGAAGTCATCTTCATTCCATGTTGCACCAACCTTTCCCTGCATTGATGATCCACCAAGATAAAGGTAGCTACCATCAATACCGCCTGTGCGTATCTTACCAGAACGCCAGCCATGACCAGAGGTGAGACCACCATGTGAACCATCAAAGTCAAACAAAATGTTTCGAGAATCTTTATACACAAAGTTCGACTTACTATTGCCATATACTGATTCTACATATACTCTACCACTCTGTGCCCCTGAAGGTACGGTGAAAGTGATACTATTCTTAGATATTGACTTAATGTCACTTACTGGCAAAGTCCCATCATTAAACTTAATCTGCAATGGTTTATAAGGGTCTTGGATGAAGTAGTCACCAGTGATTGTTACCTCATCGCCAGCGGCTGCATATTCACAACTCATAGCAGAGACGGTTGGAGCTGGTACAATAACATGAAAGTTATATGTAGTAGTGTCACCTGACTCATTAATCATATAAATCTTATCGGTTACCGCAGAAGGAATATTCTTGGGAATATCAACCAGCAAGGTGTTGTCAGTGATATAGCTTGAATTGAGCAATGCTTCTTGGTCATTAAAGAGAAGCTTACGAATGCTGCGTAAGTTCTTACCTACGAGGCAGACCGTTGTTTGCATATAACTCTTCGTAATAACAGAGTCTGCACTGACAGGAAGTCGAACATACTGTACCTCTGGAGTCCCACTGGTTGGTTTGTATTCGTCTGGTTGGTCTTGACAGGAGAAGAGACCAAAGGTGGTCACAACAGACAATGCCATCAGCGTAAAACGCATATTATTGAGATATTTCATTATTACTTATGTTTAAGTTCGATAAAATTGATAATTAGTAAGTATACGCTGAACGTACATCAACATGCACAGAACCCTTCTGTAAATTACCATTAAACACGAGGTCTTGACTTGGGAATGGTAGTGTGAAAGTTTGTTCTGAAACGTTAGGAGCCTGTGTATCTGTTGCATAGTGCATTGTTGATGGGTCTACATTCCAAGCATGACTATCATAGTAGTTCTTGTAAAGAGTGTTCAAACCATAGAAAGCACCACGCTTCTGTTGTTTCAACTCTCTTATACTGCCTGCTACATCATAATAGCTACGACGTACAAAGTCATACCAACGATCGCCTTCGATAGCCAACTCTAAACGACGTTCCTTCCAAACGTCCTCCCAAGATATGCTTGTTGGACGCCCTGCCGACCTAATAGCGCGACTGCGTACTTTATAGTAGGCGTCAATAGCACTGGCATCAGTAGTGCTACCATTATTACCTATGACAGCCTCTGCATAAATAAGATAAATGTCTGATAAACGGAGCACTGGTGTTGCCAAACTACTATGCATATTTGATGCAGATATACCATCTACAGCATAGGTCTTGTGGTCGTAGGCATCACCATAGAGGTGCTTTACACAGTTTGCACCTGTTGCACTCTGCAACCTACCTGGTCCACCTGCTCCATATCCATTAGCATTATAAAGGAACTCCAGATAGTTGAAGCCCTTACGCCCACGATTGTCTGTCTTATCTGTCCAGAAGTAATCATAGAAGTCGCCAGCCATCATCATTGTTGCTTTACGACGTGTGTCTACATCGCTTCTTGTGGATGGGTCTTCTATAGGTGATACTCCAAAGGCTTCTTGCAAATCGATTGAAGGACCATTGTAACCACCCCAACAATCACCAAACTCATCAAATCCTTGCATACCAAGATCGCTCTGAAGTGTGTTTTGTACGGTCCACATACTGGCATCAGCAGTCCACAACCATGAGAAGAGACACTCTCTATTGAGCGCATTTTGTAAACGGAAGACATCAGAATAGTTCGACATCAGTTCGCGTCCACTATTATCTATAACGTCTTTGGCATACATGGCAGCCTTGCTCAAATCGCCTGCATCTCGCTGTCCATTACCATTCGCTTTAACACCACTCTTATAAAGATATACCTTAGCCAGAAGCCCCTCGGCTGAATAGTAATCGATTCGACCTGGATTACCCTTACGAGGTAACAGCTCCATAGCTTTCTCCAACGTCATGATAATATAATCGTACACATCTGACTTTTGTACACGACTCACACTACTATACGAGCCATCTGCCAACATCTTTGAGTTATCGTGTATAATAGGAACATCACCAAACGAACGAACGAGGAAGAAGTAAGCCATTGCTTTCCATGCAAGACATTCACCCATACACTGGTTCTTGACTGCCTGAGATGCTGATGCGCCCTTCAGATTGTTGTAGACGGTATTGGCATGTGCAACAACCGACCAAAGAGAGTTCGACATATTTGTGAGGTCTTCATCAGTACTGTTGACCGTGAGTGTCATATACGGACTTGAACTCCAATAGTAGTTACCAGACATTACCTCACCCACCTTAATAAATCCTCTTTGGAAGTCATACCAAGGAGAGTTGTAAAGGTAGTTGACTCCTTGCACACACTGATTGTCATCCTTATAGAAGGTTCCTGCATTATAGGAGTCCTCTGCTGGGCGATCAAGAAAATCGTTGCATGACGACATTAGGACTGTTCCCGCAGTAAGAGCACATGCTATATATAGATATTTAATTGTTTTCATTTTGATAAGTTTGTTATGTTAGAAACTTAAACTCAGACCGAACGAATAGGTTGTTGGTGATGGATAACGACCATTATCTACACCATAAGAGTAACCGTTTATATCGGCTGTACTTGCACCAATCTCTGGGTCATAACCATCGTAACCCGTGATGGTCAGCAGGTTCTGTATGTTCATATATACACGAACATTCTCCATTCCGAACTTTGTAATCCACTTCTTTGGGAGAGTGTACCCCAGCGAGATATTCTTCAAGCGAATATAGGAACCATCTTCTATGTAACGATCGCTGATAACATCATTGTCATTAGGGTCAGTGATGGTAGCACGAGGGATATTCGTTCCTGGGTTTGCTACACGTATATTGCTAACATCGTTATACCAATAATTACCTGCAGGATATGTCTTTGAAGGGTTGATTGGTTCTAAACGTGCGCGCCCTGTAACATCCTTGAACTGATTACTCCATAAAGTATTCATGTGGGTAAGCTTCATCTTCATGTAGTTATACACCTTGTTGCCATAGGAGCCATTGATAAAGATGTTAAGATCGAAGTTCTTATAGTGGAAAGTATTAGTCCAACCAAAAGTAAACTTTGGCATTGGCGAACCTAAGTTGGTCTTGTCATAATCATCTATCTTACCATCTGGCTTACCATCAGGTCCACTAATATCCTTGAATTTCAAATCGCCTATCCATGGAGTTGTATTACGATCAAAGCTCTTGCCATCAGCAGGATACTTTGCCGTCTTAGGAGAGGTCTCTAAATCAGCTAAGTCTTTATAGACACCATCTGTAACAAAACCATAGAAGCTGTAGAGAGATTCTCCTACATTCGATAAACTTACAACATCATTCCATTGTCCATAACCAACGATTGCTGCATTCTGTGTACCAGAGAGAGCAACCAACTTATTCTTGTTCCATGATATCTGGAACTCTGAATCCCACTGGAAACGTCCTACTAATGGATGCGTATTCACTGTAAGCTCAAGACCTGTATTGCGAATGGTTCCATAATTTCCGTATGGAGGTGCTAAAACAGATGATACATTACCCGATGTACCCATGTAGGAAGGAAGCTGGAGCGGCATCAACATATCCTTTGACTCCTTACGATACCAGTCAAGCGTAAGATTCACTCGATTGTTCAGTAATCCGAGGTCGAGCCCGAGATTCCATTGTTCTTGGCTTTCCCATTGTATATCAAGATTCGGAATATTATCAGGACGATATGACTTACCCAATAATGTTGGCATAGCCTTCATAAGTGTACCCCACTTGTAAGAGCCAATAGCTGAGTTACCAGTTTGTCCCCATCCTGCCCTCAACTTACCATTTGTAATATATTGGTTAAGGAAACTCTTCTTGAAGAAACTCTCATTGGTAAAGCGCCATGATGCTGCAAACGAGTGAAATCCTGCCCATCGCTTGTTTGGTCCAAAGTTGGAACTACCATCATAACGATAAGTATAAGTGGCATTATAACGATCGTTGAAAGCGTATGTAAGACGTGTGAATACTGATGCCATAGCTGAACTACCGAAACCAACACCAATTGATGGAGTACCAGTACCTAAAGCAGGATTGTTTATAGTATTGGCTGGTAGATTAGTATTCTCGGTACGATTGTTATCATACTTACTTTCCCACATTTCCTGACCAAGCATTGCAGAGAAGCTATGCTTACCTATTGTGTTTGAATAGGTTATATAGTTCTTTAACTGCCAGAATGTTCCTGTACCTTTCTGAACCGATGCAGAGTTGATGCTACGCTTCCAACTTCCTAAGTCAACTGTTGGGAAGAAACGAAGACCACGATCAGCACTAAGGTCATAGCCTAACTCGGCATGCCATACTAAATGCTTAATAGGTGTAACCTCAAAGAATAGGTTCCCATTAAGTTTGCGACGTTCAAGTTTTATTTGGTTTAACATAGCCATCGCAATAGGATTAGGATTGGTGAACCCTTCCTTTGAAACTGATGAATAGCTTCCGTCTAAATTATAAATAGGAATGTCAGGAGGAGTCGTTAACGAATAGTTGATAATACCTTGATCACTATCAGCCAACTTCAAATTGTCATTTGTGGAGGAGAAATTAGTACTCAAGCCCATCTTCAACCACGATTTCAGTTGTGCATCCAAGTTAACACGCATACCAAGACGATTGAACTCACTACCTATAATGGTTCCCTCTTGATTCATATAGTTGGCTGAAACATAGTACTGTATCTTATCAGAACCTCCTTGCGCAGAAATCTGGTGTGAATGTTGGAAAGCTGTTCTGAAGATAGCATCTTGCCAGTTTGTTCCTTTTCCTAACAAGGATGGATCTGCATAATGCTTGTCTGCTTCATCTTTATTAATCTGACCTGTCGTAACAAAGTCGTTGTAATAATCAGCAAATTCACGAAGATTCATAATATCTAACCGACGGTTCTGACGACTCCATGCCATCATCCCATCGTATGAGAACTTTGCTTCGCCAGCCTTTCCACGGCGTGTTGTAATAAGAACTACACCATTAGCACCCTGTGCACCATAGATAGCTGTAGCAGAAGCATCCTTAAGTATCTCCATTGACACAATGTCATTTGGATTGATTGTGGAGAGGGGTGATATTGTTGACACCTTACCATTTCCCAAGGCATCACCCAAACCATAGGATGAACCACTGGCACCGCTACTCTGAATAATCACACCATCAATAACATAGAGTGGTTCAGCATTGGCATTAATGGTGGCTTGTCCACGAACACGAATACTTGATGAGGTACCAGGAGCACCAGAAGTACTCGTTGCAGTAACACCAGCGGCACGTCCCTGTAAAGTTTGGTCGAGTGAGGTAACTATGGAACCACGCAATTTCTTCTCATCCATCGTAACCGAAGCACCAGATACATCGCTCTTCTTCATAGAACCATAACCAACAACAACGACTTCATTAAGAGAGACATTGTCTTCTGATAGTGTAACTTGATAAGTCGACTGTCCTGTGACTTTCACCTCTTTCGTCACATAACCTACGTATGAAATAACGAGCGTACTTCCAATCTTCACCGAAAGCAAAAAGTTTCCGTCAAGGTCGGTAACCGTAGCATTGTTTGTTCCTTTCTCCTTTACTGTAGCACCAATAATAGCTTCCTTACCATCAGTAACTTGTCCTGTAATCTTTAGAGCCTGCTGTGTAATAGAACTCACAGCCCTTACACCTGCTGCTTGCACATGTGGCGAATGTCCAAGCATTGTAAGTGCTAAACAGCTTACAACTAATGTAGTCTTTTTGTTATTTAATTCCATTATAATTGGGGTTTAGATAGTTCTTCTTTAATTAACCATTATGACTTTCTTGCCTTATAGGGTAGAGACTCATATGTTAAATTGCTGTTACACAACGTTTTTAGTTTCTTATTTGTATTCATCTTTCCTCTGTATTCTTTGATTCCAGATGATAACTTTTTGTTCAATTTAGGTTATATATTCAATGCTATTTAGCAAAAGAATAACTTCGGTGCAAAGATATATTTAATTTAGGAATAGTTATTGTATTATTTTGTTGGTTACTGATACTATATTGATAACCTTTTATCAAGAGCAATTTTCTTATGAAAAAATGCTATATTATATGACTGTTTTTGTCTTTCATAGTGGTTGGAATGTAGAAAAACAGGGAAAAACAAGTACTTTTTCTCCAAGTCTTACAAGTTTTTTATTGGGAAATGATGCTCTTTGCATCATCAAACAAAGTGCTTTTTGAAGCATTGCAGAATAAAGAAAGGGGAAAAAACTCGCTCGTTTATAGCTCGTAACCCATTTATTCTTTATTCATTTCTACCCCTGTTGATTATCTGAAAGATACAATATTCTTGAGTCTTTTGCGGGCTTATTCCTCATTATCGTGTTGTTATTGCTACCACAAAGGTACATATTTTCGAGCAAAACACAACTTCTCCGACTTATATACTGACGATGAAATAGTTATTGTTGCTACCATAAAGGTACATAATTTTAGGTAAGTTACAACGCTAATAATGCTATTTAATGACACTTTCTCTTGCTGTTTAATAAGAAAATAATTAACTTCGCAGATGTTCTGATATAATTAAAACAAGGTGAGGAGACGCCGATCTACTCACTTAGAAGAATCTATTATGCAAAGACTTGCTATATCATTAATAGTGCTCTTGACGGCTGTTTTGGCTTTTGCTGACGGTCGCATTAAGGTGGCATGTGTGGGTAACAGCGTTACATGGGGCTATGGTTTGACCAACAGGGAGGCGGATTGTTACCCAGTGCAGTTGCAGAGGATGTTAGGAGATAAGTATGATGTGCGTAATTTCGGACACTCTGGTAGTACGCTTTTGAGCCACGGTCACCGTCCATATATCGACCAACAGGAGTATAAGGAGGCGTTGGCTTTCAAGGCAGATAGGGTTATTATCCACCTAGGACTCAATGACACGGACCCGAGAAATTGGCCGGAATACGCCGAAGAGTTCAATGCTGACTATATAAAACTCGTCAACTCGTTCCGCAGAGTGAACCCGAAAGCACAGATATGGATATGCTTGATGTCGCCAATCTTCGAACGTCACCCTCGCTTCGAGAGTGGAACAAGGGACTGGCACACGCTTATCCAGCAGCATATCAAGCAAGTGGCAGTGGCAGAGAACCTCCCGTTAATCGACCTTTATACGCCTCTTCACAGTCGTCCCGACCTCTTTTCCGATGCGCTCCACCCCAATGCTGAAGGCGCAAAGATCATTGCCGAGACCGTTTATAAGGCTCTGACGGGTAATTATGGAGGTCTTTCTCTTGCGCCACTCTATACCGATGGAATGGTAATGCAGCGTGATGTACCGATCAGCTTTCGTGGTCTTGCCAATGTGGGGAGCGTTGTCAAGGTCACTTTCGAGGGTCAGAACCAGTCAACGACAGCGGCTACAGACGGCACATGGAGCATTCGCTTCCCTGCTCATGAGGCTGGCGGACCTTATAAAGCGGTGATAATTGCAGGGAAAGAGAAGCTGATGTTGAGAGATATATACGTTGGTGAGGTGTGGTTGTGTTCGGGTCAATCGAACATGGAATTGCCTGTCTCCGCCGTACAAAGTCGTGAGCAAGACCTCTCGGAGGCTGATCAACAATCATTGATCCACCTTTTTAATATGCCAACACGCTATCCGACGGATGCAAAGAGTTGGTCTTTAGCGGTGTGCGATTCGGTGAATAGGCATCAACTTCTGCGTGTTGGACCCTGGAAAAACTGCTCGCACGAGTCGTTGTCGGGCTTCTCTGCAGTGGCATATCACTTCGGTAAGACCTTAGCGGATAGCCTGCAAGTGCCCATCGGACTGATTTGTAATGCTGTGGGAGGCACTACCACCGAGTCATGGATCGACCGATCGACGCTCGAAAGGGCTTTCCCAGCCATCTTGCGCAACTGGTTTCATGGCGACTTCGGCATGAAGTGGGCGCGAGAACGTGCCTTGCTGAATGTCGCCAACAGCACGAATCCTTTGCAACAGCACCCTTATTCGCCTGCATACATGTACGAAACGGCTATGACGCCATTGTCGGGTTATGCGGTGAAAGGCGTTGTGTGGTATCAAGGAGAGTCGAATGCGCATAATATCGAACTGCATGAACGCCTCTTCCCATTGCTTGAGAAGAGTTGGCGTAACTTCTTCCACCAATCGAATCTACCCTTTTATTTCGTACAATTATCTAGTCTGAACCGTCGTTCCTGGCCGCGTTTTCGCGATTCACAAAGGCGTATGGCATCACAATTGGAGCACACTTGGATGGTGGTAACGAGCGACTTGGGCGATTCACTTGATGTACATTACACGAATAAGAAACCCGTTGGTGAGCGATTGGCAATGCAGGCTTTGCACCATAGCTATGGGCGAAATATCACGTCCGAGGGTCCTGTCATAGAGCGAGTGGAGCCTGTTGATGGAGGGTTATTATTGACCTTCTCGAATGCAAAAGGGCTCCACTCCACGGGTAACCGATTGATTGGTTTTGAACTTGCAGGTGCCGATGGCATCTATTATGAAGCGCAAGCAACGATAGTAGGTACTAATCAGGTGCGTGTGACCAGTGCGCCTTCAGTGCCCCATCCTGTTAGTGTTCGTTACGGTTGGCAGCCCTTTACTCGTGCCAACTTAGTTAATGATAAGGGGTTACCATGCAGCACATTTGAAATAGAGGAACATTAGAACAGAGTACATAGTAGGAGATAGTTAAGACAGAGTAACATATTAACAGGGGGATTAGTAACAGAGTATTAGATAGGAAGTGTATCATGAATAGAACTTGGTGGAACGCATTTTTATCACGGAAGGAATATAATGAACAGAACTTAATGGGAATACAGAGTTCCTAAAGGATCATGGGCGTGTACTGGAGCTGATGTCATCGCGTAATTCAAGAAAGCCTCTTCTTCATTTGACGAGGGCGTTTCTTCATAGCGAAGAGAGGCTTTCTTCACATCAAGGAAACGCCCCCTTTGTTTTCAAATGATGCTATCCACTCCTCTCTTCATTCGGAGAATGGTTTGGAGATAGTATTGTTTTCCACAGAACAAATAACTCGTTTACTTGTCAACCTGTCCACTCGTCAACTCGAACTAATCACAATTTTGAATTATGAACTTTGAATTTTGAATTAAAGAAACGCCCCTCTTAACTGGCTCCCGTTAGGCACTCCTCCCCTTGGGGGAGGCTGGGTGGGGTTATGGAGGAGGCTGGGTGGGGCTCCATTCCCATATCCCTTTAGGAACAAGAGAATGCACAGACCACCTTTACCAATGGTTTGGTTCGATTTAAACGATCGTATTATCCCCTATTCCACACCCCTTTTGGTTATACAAACATAGGTAAATAGTTCCGCTTCATATTACCTATTCAAATAAAAAGCCTTGCTAACATCACTGTCCGCAAGGCTCACTAAAACCATTTAAAAGACTTTCTTTTAACTATGAAAGTTCAACATGAAGATACTACTTCAGCATTGATAAGAGTCGAGATACATCTCTATTCCTCTCTTATCGACCACCTTTTTGTATCTAACTATTACTCAACAACATTGATAGCCTTTGACCCAACAAGTTGCTTCACGGCTGTTGCTTCACTACCCGCATCCACATATATCGTCTTTAAAGAGGTGTTCCCATCTATAATGAGATACTCATAATCCTCGTCAAAGTCGCCATTGTTCTTTAGATTTAGCTCTGTCATTGCAGGCATATTCTCGGCTTCTATGTTACGAATCATAGGATTAGAAGAGAAGTCGAGTTTATTAATTGGATTGTTAGACACGCTTATCTGGAAGAGCATAGGTAAATGTGACGTATCAAGCTGCTTAAGTTGATTGTCATAAACAAAGAAGAACATCAACTTAGGAAGGTCCAGTGTAAGCGACTCAAGAGCATTATCATAGAGGTTAAGACGCTGCAACACTGGTAGATTCTCAAGTGTAATCTCTTTCAAAACATTGCTATTTGCATGCAACTGTTGTAGTGCTGGAAGGTTACGGATGGTCATCTTCCTAATGTTATTCTTAGTGACTTGAATCTGCTCAAGGGCTGGCAAGTCTATTGCCGTGAGTTCCGTAAGGGCTGCCCCATTAGCCAAAAGAAGCTTCAACTTCTTTAGTTGACTAATATCAAGGCTGCTTATGCCTGTCCGCTGAATGTAGAGTTGCTCCAAATTTACATTCTTGGAAAGATCAAGAGCAGTTAATTGAGTATCATAAAGACGCAGGTCTTTAAGATTATTCATCGATGAGACATCCAGCTTTGTGATATTATCTCCACATAAATTCAGTACTTCTAAGTTAGCTAACTTCTCAATGGCAGTAGTGCTGGTAATGCCTTGATTCTTCAGATTCAGTGTTTTTAAATTAGAGAACTGTTCCAATCCTACAAGACTCTTGATGACTTTCTCTGGTGTAGCATCACTCTTATTATCAAAGTGGAAATCAATATCTGTCACTGCCTTTGCCTCTTCCGGCGTTATTTCTCCATCACCATCTTTATCAATAGAAGGCTGTAAGGCAAGGAGTTGAAGTTTTAAGTTAGAATCCTCAAAAGTAATGGGTTGCTTATTAGGATTCTGCTTAACAGTAACAGGGCACTTCAGTTCGAGACGCTGACTATTAGTTTTTACAACTGCTATAACATTTGCCTTACCTACACCAACAGCTTGGACATCTGTCTTATCATGCATTCGATTGACAGGGGAAGCAATATTTTCAGCATCAGTCATCCACAAGACATCTGCATCTTGGGGGACACCTGTAATTGTAACCGTTGCTTTTTCACCAACTGTAAGTGTGAGTTCACTTGGATTCAGTTGTAATTTTAACGGCTGAACAGTATCTTCCTTATCACTACATGCAGCGAGTAAGAAGGTAAGCAATATAGCAAAAACTACACATGTTAGACTCTTTTTCATAATAAGTTGACGTATTAGTATTAATAATGTAGGATGAGATACAAGGGGTTAAGACCTATACCTCATAACAAGAAAGGATTTTTTGCGAAGAGAAGTTAGTGCTAACCACACTTCTCAAAAACTTGTATTCAGATATAGTTCTTAACTCCTTAATTGGCTAATCCTATTTAGCTTTTACGCTCGTAGATGCTGGTATGACCTCACGTAAGAATGGATCTTTCATCGACAAAAGACTTCCGACAAATGTATCGGCACTGAAAGTTGCACCCGTAGCAGCGGCAAAGAGGAACGAATCAAGGCGGTAGCCATTTGCTTCATTACCATCAAGATTACAATTCATCTCACCTGTTTTTGCAGCAAAGAAGCTACCAGAGAAGATTCCGCTATCATCACTTACGATTGACTTTCCACCTCCCTTTGTGCTATACATCAATAGGAACACATTCGCAGTCATACTTGTTCCATCTCCTTTAATATCTCCTGTAAAGGTACCAACATTGTTCGCAGACTTTAAAGAGAGCTTTAGGTTTGCCTCTTCAAACGTCACAGGAATCTTCCAATCAAAGCCTGCACTAGTACTACTAACATGCAGGAATAGCTTACCAGACTCTTGCACAAAGTTTGCAGGGAACTCTATACCACGTTGCTGACCATTAGCTTCGAAAGTACCTACCAATAGATATGACTTGTCAATGATGTCTGCTAACGTGCCTTGGGTCACTACGATGGAATTACTAACATTGCCACTACTGTAATTAACTTTAGCAGTACGAACACGCCCAGTGGTGTTTTGCGTATATTTCACCGTGAATTTGTCATCATCATAACTTGCAGTAAGCCAATCAGCAGTCGTAGATATATTGAGAGTATTTGAATGTTCGAGACTGTATTGCTTCTCTCCTGCTTGGTCACCAACCACAATGGAAGGATCAGCCTGCAATGAGAAGACTAACCCAGTCTGCTGAACTGTGAGCTGCGTAGAATCCTTACCACTCTTAATAGTAAGTCTGGTAGAACGCCCATTAGCATTTTCATTAGGCTGTGCAACCACTTTCACGGTCTTTCCTTCAACCGTTGCAACCGCCCATGAACTATTCAGTGTAGCTGTAATAGCCCCTGGAGCTGACACTTCTACGCTCCCCTCACCACCTTTAGCACCGAAGAGAACATTTGCTTTCAGCACCTGCACTTGAGATTCCATTACATAGGGATTCTCTGTATCATCGCTGCAACCAACCATAACAAACGTGGTGATAAGCAGCATAAGCATAGAATATAAATACTTCATCGTCTGTTTGTTATTATAAAGTCGGGGTAACCTCACTGCGAAGTGTAATATTTTACACCCACAGCAAGGCTACTCCGAGAATATTAAATGTGTACTATTACTTAGTTCTTAACTATCTTCAACTTCTTAAACTCTTCATAGTTGCCAAGGTAATTAGCCTTACTCCTACCCTCACCTTTGAATGCTGCCATCCAAATAGCTTCTACTGAACCACCTGATGAAGATGTTCCTGTGAGAGAACTGGAGGTTTCGTAAGTGTTAGAAGCATTCTTGGCATAACTCAATGGGAAGCTACAAGTGAACTTACCATTGTAACCTGACCATTCATTACCTGCATAGAAGAAGATGTTGTAGAAGTACCATGTATCGCCACTAGACATCAAAGCCTTTCCTATAAGCTGTCCGCTTTCCATGTTTAGGGCAAGTTTCTCAGCATCCCAAGTCAACTCTATGGTAACAGGTACACCATTGGTCGTCCACTTCATGAGTATCTTTCCATCTGTCTCACGGCTTATTGTCGCTGGAGTAGTTTGTGCGGCATTATAGAAGTCATTGAAGTATAGGGTGTAATTACCCGCTACATCCTTATCAAAGTCAGCTTGTGTGACAGTGATAGTAGACACTCCATCAGCGGTTTTCACCTTGATGACAGCCTTTTGGATGTGCCCAGAAGTATTGGCAGGAGCCGTTACCTTGATACCAGTAGAGGTCTGCGTAACCGTCAGCCATTCGGAACCTTCAGAGGTAGAAACCGACTGGATGTCATCGCCAACATAGAGTTCTTTCTCGAAGGCATCGTCGTTCTTGATCAGTTTAGGGATGAATCCGTGTAGCACGATATTGGCATCTTCCTTTGCAGTAAGCGTGTTTGCCTCTGCATCAAAGGTCATTTCGGTTACTTTCACACCATTAATATCCAATGGCTTATAGAACCGGATGCCCTTATCAGTAAGTGTGTAAGCCACCTTACTGGCTACTACTTCACCACCAACGGACAAGTTTAATCTGTGACCAGAGAACTTTATCACAACCTTTTTATCACCGACTTTACCCTTTCCTTCGGTCATATTGAAGGTAGATTTAATCTTTTTAACGTCCGTAAGATACTCCGTCATGCTCTTATCGGTCAACTTGCGGAAGTACATCACATTCTGGTTACGCTTTCCGTGTACCACTACTAAGTCGCTGGCAATGCTATCAATGACAAATTCAAAGTCTCCACCGAAAGCCGTAGTATGATCAGAAGAAGGTGTAGCAAGGAGGTGCATCAACTTATTATATGAGTCGAACGTGAGTACAGGACCGTTATCTGATGTGGTCTTATATAAAGATGTGATTACATCAGAGGGATTTTTAGCCAACTCACTACCTACAGTAACCTTTTCAGTATCGAACTTCATAGTGAAAGCAAAGCCTCCATACTTCTGCGTTTTATCGGGATATACGTCCATCACCCAGCCTTTCTCGGAACTTGCCAGCACCTCTCTCGCTTTATCAAGATATTTCTGCATGCGTGCAGATGACGAATCAGGGAACACATCCTCCTGGTCTTTCAGGCACGACTGAAGCATCAGTACCGGAAGAAGGAGCAATAAATATGCTAATAACTTATTGATCTTCATAATCTTCAAAACTATTAATGATTAACGGTAAGGTCGGTCAGATTCACTCTGCCAGCCACTATATCATCTTCACGTTGGAGCACTGTATCACGCAACTTATCAAGGTCTATCTTCCATTGGGTCTTCATGTACGACCGAACAATGTCCAGTTTCTGTTGGATGAGCTTAGCCCCGTCGGTTCCAGCCTCCGTCATCCACGCATCCCATTGGGTCTTTGGATTGGTGATATAGATAGATAACATCTCTGCGAAGTCCTCCACATGTGAATGCTGCGCATAGGCTGAGATGAATCCATGCTTTAGGTAATAAGGCTTTCCTCCATACGGAGCTTGACTCCAAGCATCGGACACGTATCCATCACCCGTAATGAGTTTGAAGTTTGCAGGATAGTCCTTTGTCTGATTCATGATGTGCGTAAACTCATGATGAATCGTCTTCAAGTAATACGTGTTGAGCTCTTCTCGACTCGTCAAGAACTCATCTAAATGGTTAGTACCCGCCAGAAAGATTTTCTTTCCACCCTCAGCAGTACCCAAGATCATCGTTCCATTGCTCTTATACTCGAAGTCTCCAACAGCATAGAACATCTTTGGAAAGTAAGCACGAGTGAAGTTCACGCCTGCCACTTGATCGTAAGCCTCCAAGCAAGAATACTTCACGATGTGTGCCAATTTGACTGCATCTTCCACCTTTGCAGGTATGTTGAAATAGTTCATATCTGTCTCGTTATCCTTGTAACGATAGAGGAACTCAATGTTATAAGGTGCTACGAAATTGGCATCCAACCACTTGTCAAACTCGCTATTGCCAGTTTCATCAGGCTGAATAACACTGGTGCTGTCCAGTTTATCCTCACTACAAGCAGTGAAAGTCATGCCTGCCATTGCCAGCAATAAGCTATATATAAAGTATTTATTCATAACTATGTCTTATTTAAATAACCAACATTATTACTTCTTCGGAGCCCTGATGAGCTGCTTCGAGAGGTCTATATCCGTTGTTACATTACCAGAGAATTTATCCCAAGGACCAGCTGGTGCGACCACAGTTGAGCTCTCCCCGTTACGTGGGTTAGGCTGAACTCCAGCGTTACGCTGCGGTAAAGGAATCTGAACGGCACGACGTGGATCGTCCTTCTTCAGCACATCCAAAACCTTACTTGGCTGACCGCTGGCATCCATCTCACGGCGTGGAATCTCAATACCATAGCGTTTGATGTCCCACCAACGCTTACCTTCTTGTACGGTCTCAATGCGTCGGAAGCCTAATACACATTGTAACATCGTCTCCTGTACAGAGCCTTCTGCATCAATATCAAAGGCTGGGTGGAGGTGTTTCTTTACTGTTGACTGCAAGTGATCAGCATCATCATAACAGTAATTGACGCCGTTATAGAAGTTTTGAATCAGTGTTGGAGTCAACTGAACAGTAGTATTTACGATGTTGTGCATCCATGCGTTGAGGTCTTCGCAAGCCTTGTCATACTGCTTCTTCATTATGAGTGCCTCTGCTCTACTAAGCAAGACTTCATCCGTAGTAAACAATGGCAAGGTCAGACGACGGTATCCCGTCTGTGCCACAGGGTCAGTATATTGGAACTTGTAAGCCATCTTGTTAAAGAGACAAATATCGAAGTTTGCACCCGCCATATTAACTGGTCGCTTGTAATAACCGCCTGATCCCCATACATTGTTAGCCAAGATGTCCTCGTTGGCACCGAGGAATCGACCATGAGAATAGCGCTTGTAAACAACGTATGCACCGAGGTAGATACCTGAAGAAGAGTAGAAGTCAGAGAACATAAGGTTACATCCTAAGTCCGCACTGATATAATGATCGATCAATGCATAATTATCATCTGCCATACTTCCGAGTACTGACCAGTCACGCAGCGGACCATTTTGACCACCCAAACAGAGGTCGGCATACTTGATAACCTCATCCCATTTCTCATAGAAGAGATAGAACCGAGTGGCAAAAGCATAAGCCGCTTTCACGTTGAAGTGATACTTAGGCACCTTATAGTTATCACCTACTAATGGCAAAGCCTCCTGTAAGTCCTTATCAATCTGTTCGTAGACAGCAGCCACAGAAGCACGTTGATACTTAGCAGCAATCTTCTCCACCTTTGTCGACAAAGGTACTCCTGGATCTTTTGCGCTCGTCTTTGTGTTGTAAGCAAGACCAAACTCATTGACCAAGATAAAGTGTGCATAAGCTCTACATAGCAATGCTTCCGCCTTCAGCTGTTGTGCTTTTTCATCCGAAAACTTATACTCTTTGAGTGATTCGAGCACCTGATTAGCATTCGCAATACACAAGTAACATGACGACCAAAGGCGTGTCGGTGCCTCATTCGCAGACTCGGTAACATCCTTCCAGAAGTATATCTGGTCACCCAAACGAGCTCCGTTAGGATTCTCTGCACCATAGTAATCGGCATTATCCGACATCAGTTCGTTTACAAGAGCATATTCGTTAGAAGGATAGGAACTTGTCAGAAGGTCTGACATCTTATCCTCCGTGTCAAGAACAGTACGGTTATCCGGCATTGTATCAAGGTAATCATCGCAAGAAGAAAGCGTAGTTACAGATACTGCAGTAGCCAGAACCGATAGGAAAATATATTTCTTTTTCATATTATAAATATCTATCTATTATGAGAATACAGTTTCTTATTGTCTCTCTTAAAGTCCTAATCTCAGCGTCAAAGTAAACTGCTTTGGTGTAGGAACAGCCACACCACCAGTATTGAAGAACTCCGGATCCTGTCCGTTGAGCTTCTTATCGGCATAAATCAAGAAGAGATTGGTTGCCTGCAGCTTCATTGCAAGAGTGTTAACACCCAATATCTTCACGATAGACTTAGGGAAGTCGTAACCCAAAGAGATCTCTTTCATACGAATGAAGTCGCCCTTTGCCACACGAACATCCGAATAGTTATATGCGCTGTAAGCATACATTAGATTAGAATCATTGAAGTTCTGACGGCGAGAAGCTATAACAGGAACGTTCGTTGTCTTCTCATTTCCGGGTACAACCCATCGGTTACGGAACTCCTTAGTCATGGATGTCAAGTCGTCATACTCATTGCTGAAGATATCGTCCAAACGGATGACATTGCCAAAAGAGTAAGTCACGAAGATGTTCAGCGAGAAGTTCTTGTAACGGAAAGAGTTACCCAAAGAACCCGTAATAGTAGGGTCGATAGGTCCTTCATACTTGAGGAACTTTGTCTTCTCTTTGTCGCGTTCCTGGAAGTAGATGCCCGTTGTGGTAATATTACCATTCTGATCGAGGAACGTTGGGAGTCCTTCTTTATTCAAACCACGGAACGGGATAGAGAACATTGAGCGTACTGGATAACCCACGAGTGGGAAACCTGTACCCTTCACAAGGTCTAAGATACGTGCTGGAGAGTAAAGGTCAGTAATCTTATTCTTGGCATGTGAGAAGATAAGGTCACTATTCCAAGAGAAGTTCTTACGCTTGATATTCTGTGTAGAAAGCGTGAACTCCAAACCATGTGATCGCATAGAAGCAACGTTCGCACGCAAGAACTCACCATATAACTGGCTATTAAAGTAACCGATGAGGTCGTAGTTATTACGCCAGTAAGCATCTATACTGAAGTTAATGCGATTGCTCAAGAAACCTAAGTCAGCACCGATGTTGAACTCATGCTTCTTCTCGTAAGTAAGATCAGAGTTACCCATTGTCATGCTCATACCCGTTTCTGACAAGCTTGCAAATGGACGCCAAGGCGTTGAACTACGATAGATTGGGAGCGCATTGGTTACATTTGGACGGTCACCCGTTAGTGAGTAACTCAAGCGCAAAGTAGCATGTGTGAGTACATCCTTAAATGTATTGGCAAACCAACTCTCCTCATGTGCATTCCAAGCGGTTGATATGTTCCATGTAGGAAGCCAACGGGCAGAACGTGCCTTACCTAAGTAGTTGGTTCCTTCATAGCGTACCGTACCAGTCACCTGATAGCGATGTGCAAAAGAGTAAGTGGCTGTTCCGAAGAAAGCAGCACTACGATAATGAGTGTTATTCATCCAAAAGTAATCCGACTTCTCCTCCTGTCCTTTCTTGAAGACTTGGTATGCGTAGAGTGGAATCTCACCTTTCGTGTATTGCAGACCCCAGCCACGGAACCATGTAGAATGGCGGTTGGTATAGTTTGTTTCCATACCTCCATAGACGTTAACGATGTGCTTCTCTGCAAATACATCATTATAAGAAACAGAAAGACGGGTGTCCCAACCGAACGAGCTATTGTCTGTTCTCTCATAGATACCGCCATAAGGAAGAACTGTAATAGGCAAGTCGTAGATGTGATCAGGGTCTTTGTACAAGAATGGGTTAGTCTTGCGAATGGTTGATGTACCCATCTCACGATAAGCAAGCGCTTGATTTGAATTATCAAGGATATTATGCTCCTGCGATGTAGCAGCTGACTTCACAGCAGCCAAGAAAGTGAACTTCAACTTGCTCGTAGGCTTATAATCAATGCTACCAGAGATACGGAAGTCGTTCACAGCCAAGTCCATATAGTTATTCTCAAGCTCACTGAAGATATTAAACGGTGCATAACTACGTGTGTAGAAAGTGTGTGGATCCAATGCACGGGATGTATTCAACGCATAAGAATAAGGGTTGATATCGAAGTCACGCTTTACTGCTCCAGTTACTGGATCAGTATCTGAACTCAACGTTCCCGGAGCCTTCTGCTTACGATAAGAGGCGTTGCCAATGAGATTGACAGAGAGCTTCTTACTTATATTATGTGTAAAGTTGAGGTTTGCGGTGTAACGTTGAACCCTACTGTCAAGCGTCCATCCTGGGTCGAACATTGCTGACAAAGAACCATAGTATTGGCTCTTATCCGTACCACCGGACACACTTACAGAGTGATTGTGCATGATGGCATTAGAGAAGAGTTCGTCAAACCAGTTCGTATTGCGGTACTCTGCATCACGAAGATACGCCAGTTTAGCTTCCGGGGTATTAGGAAGTCCGAACTGCCCCTTATCTGGGTCGTATTGAGTTATCAGTTGATACATCTTTCCGTAGATACCGCTATTGGCTGCATTAGCCGTCTCTGCATAGTTAAGATAGCCCTTTTGCTGCAATTCCTGATAGATCGCCATCTGGTCTTGAGAGTTCATTATGTTGAAATTGCGGTAACTTGGCTTCAGTCGCAAGGTGTATTCTCCAGTGTAATTGATGTGTGCTTGACCTGCACGACCCTTCTTTGTCGTTACAACAATCACACCCGCCATTGCGCGCGCACCATAGATTGAGGTTGCAGAACCGTCCTTCAGGATCTGAAAACTCTCTATATCGTCAGAGTTCAAACCCGCAATAGCTGAAGAGATAAGGGTGTTAGCATCACCAGAAGAGAGTTCATCAGCCGATACATCGACCACATCTTCCATGATGACACCGTCTACAACCCATAGAGGCTTTGATGATCCGAAGATAGAAGTAGCACCACGCACACGAATCTTAGGTGCTGTACCAAAGGTTCCCGACACGTTTTGAACGCTCACACCGGCTGCTCGTCCTTCCAAAGAACGGCTCACATCCGCCATACCATCAATCTTCGCTTTCGATGCATCAATCTTTGTTGCCGCACCAGAGAACAATCTCTTGTCCTGTTGGGTCATACCAGTTACGACCACTTCATTTAGAGTGTGATTGTCGTTAGAAAGCACAACCCTCATCCCAGCCTTCGGACTCAAGGTTTGTGTAACCATACCAATGTAACTCACAACAAGTTTCTTTCCTGCAGGAACATCAAGTGAGAACTTACCGTCAATGTCGGTAACTGTACCCATCGTCGTGCCCTGTACCATGACAGAAGCACCTATGATGGGATCACCATCGTCCTGAGAAACAACAGTACCCGTAATCTTCGTTTGTCCGAAAGCTGTACCAATCGACAGCAAGAGAGCAAACAAGAACAGTGCTAATCTTTTCTCCATAGATCTCGTTTTTGATTTAACTTGAATTGAAATAGTGATATTATACCATTTAATACACCGCTCAGCAATAATGCTTCGCATAGTTATTTTAAGTATAGAATTAGGTCTCTTTTTTTGTGACTTTTGCCACTTTTTAATGTTATTAGTAACTAATTATCATATTTTGAAGCCTATCATACATTGTTAACAGGCTCAATGACAAATTTAGGGAATATTTAGAATAAAAGCAAGTAATTGATATAAAAAATTTCATTTAGCCCTCAATTTTATTGTATCTAATGTTATTTATAATCTAAAAATACGTATTTTATGCAACTAAGAAGCGCCTTTCTGTTTAAAAAATGTAAATAAAACACGCATTAAAGAGGCTCTTGTGTAATTCAAAATTCAAAGTTCATAATTCAAAATTATGATTACTTCCGTTGTTGAAAAGCGTCAATAAGTTCTTTGCTGGGGCATTTTTAACACGGAATACACAGATGGCACGAAGCCTGAAGGCAACACAGAGTT
>OGJT01000125.1_pt1 | contig 49139 bp, 42 predicted proteins | sample 1572331 | NCBI WGS metagenome assembly OGJT01 (sample SAMEA2582094, study PRJEB24529) | metagenome | biome: Human gut stool | place: China | collected 2011
ATATAAAATCTAAGTGGCAAAAAAACATAAAAGTACACTTTTCTCATAACATTGTTATATAGTACACTTTTAGTACATTTTGAAAAAGAAAAATCCCTTGTAAATCAGCGATTTACAAGGGATTTATAGTACCCAGACCCGGGCTCGAACCGGGATGGGTTGCCCCACTGGTGTTTGAGACCAGCGCGTCTACCTATTCCGCCATCTGGGCATGGCTGTTGTCTGAACAACGGGTGCAAAGGTAGAGAGAAAATCTGAATGTGGCAAATTTTTGAGGGATTATTTAATGACAATACGGTGATTCGTTAGTATTTGCGGTATTTAACATCAAAAGATTTGGAGGTATGAGTTATATAAGGTACCTTTGAGGAAACAAATGTTGGTTAGCTTAAATAAATAATGACTACGAAACAAAACAACTATTGCGTGATTCTTGCCGGTGGCAAGGGACGAAGACTATGGCCGTGCAGTAGAGATAAACACCCGAAGCAATTTATAGATTTCTTTGGTGTGGGTCGTACTCAACTTCAACAAACCTTCGATCGATTCGCTCAAGTTCTTCCTAAAGAGAATATTTATATCAATACAAGTTGCGATTATCTCGACTTGATTAGAGAACAATTGCCAGAGGTATCATCCGACCGTATCATGGCAGAGCCGATACACCGTAATACTGCACCAAGCGTTGCGTGGGCAGTACATCGTATCATGATGTTCGATCCCAAAGCTAACATCATTGTATCTCCCTCTGACCAGACGATTGTTAACGACAATGCTTTCTTTCGTAATATTACCGATGGACTACAGTTTGTTGAGAACAACGACGCTATATTAATCATGGGCGTTAGCCCTACCCGACCAGAGCCAGGTTATGGGTATATCCAAAAGGGGGTCTACACTGGCAATGGTGATATATATAAGGTGCAGGCTTTTACAGAAAAGCCCGACCGACAATTTGCACAGATGTTCATGGATAGTAAGGAATGGTGCTGGAACACAGGTCTGTTCCTTTCTAACACCAACTACTTACGCCAGTGCCTTTATGGTTTTCTTCCATCCGTCATTCGTGATGAGGAGAGCGGAGAGAAGATTACTACAATTGAAGAAGAGGAAGCTTTCATACGTGAGAATTTCCCACGCTATCCAAACATATCTTTAGATCATGGTATTCTTGAGAAGTCTGATAATGTTTATGTTATGAAATGCGATTTCGGATGGGCAGACCTTGGTACGTGGCATGGTGTCTATGAGTCACTAAGCAAGCGAGAGGGAGATAATGTCATCATAGACTCTGATGTTATCCTTGAAGACGCTACCAATAATATCATAAAACTCTCCAAAGACAAATTAGGTGTCATCAACGGTCTTGATGGCTATATCATTGCAGAAAAAGACAACGTATTACTTATCTGCAAGAAAGAAGATTCCTCAGCATTGGTAAGGAAATATGTGAATGAGGTACAGATAAAAAAGGGGGATGAGTTTGTATAAATAAAAACCTCCCCCAACCCCTCCAAAGGAGGAGAGTAGCAAATTGGGTAAAAGTGGGATTACTTTGCTAAGCGAAGCTTCCTTATATTAAGGAAAATAATAAACGGGGATATGCAATGACTGTATATCCCCATCTTGATAATATCTTATTCCAGAAAAGCCAAGTGTTATTCCAATTCCTGAAAAGCTTTGAATATCTTTTCAGCAATCTCTTTCTGCTCCTCTGCCTCAACTTGTACGTGATGCTTGAAATCAACATCAGCCTCACTGTTCATTGGCAAGAGATGAATATGTGCATGATTGACTTCCAGTCCCAACACAACCTGTGCTACCTTCTTACATGGAAAGACAGTCTTTATAGCGCATGCCACCTTCTTTGCAAACACTTCAAAGGCAGCAAGCTCATCATCATCCATATCAAAGATATAATCAACCTCCTTACGAGGCACAACAAGTGTATGTCCCTTTGTTACTGGATCAATATCAAGAAACGCATAAAACTGCTCATTCTCTGCACACTTATAACTGGGAATCTCCCCAGCAGCAATCTTACTAAATATTGTCATACTAACCTCCTCTTGTTTAGTTATTAAGCATCAATTGATATCTTGTCTATGCGCAATACAATCGTACCACGAGGGATTGTGATTTCAACCTCGTCGCCCACCTTCTTATTCAACAGTCCTTGTGCAATAGGAGTCTTGATAGAAATCTTGTTCTGTTTCAGATTAGCTTCCGTCTCACTAACGATCGTGTATTTCATCTTAGCGTTTGTCTTCACGTTAGTCATCTCAACAGTAGACATAATCTGCACAGCGTCAGTACTCAAACGTGACAAATCCACAATCTTTGCTTGTGCCACGGTCATCTTCATCTCAGCAATACGTGCCTCAAGATGACGCTGCGCCTCTTTAGCAGCATCATACTCTGAATTCTCACTCAAGTCGCCCTTATCGGCTGCTTCAGCAATAGCAGCTGATGCCTTGGGACGTTCAACAGATTCTAAATACTGCAACTCAGCTACGAGCTTATCGTAGCCTTCCTGTGACATATAAGCCATAATATCTTGTTTTAAATAATTAATTCGTTTTTCAAAAAACATATAAAGAAACAGAATTCCAACACCAATTCAATGAATGTCGGAATTCTATAGCCTTAATGTTTAATTTACCTCAGTGCAAAGATAATGCTAAAAAATGATATATCAAAGTTTTATGGGATAAAAATCTATTAATATTCAATAAAAACATTCTTCGCCGAATAGAATCTTGAATATTCTCATGAAAACAAGTAATACAGAAATCCTTTACGAGTTTCTGTCCTTATTTATTGACCTCTCAGATAACCATATCTAATACCAATAATTATCACTACCCTCTCCTGCTTATTCCTCTTCCTGAGAAATGAATGTGGTAACACCTACAGAACAAGTAGTAATTATTACATAGAATTACCTGAATAAGTTTAAAATCAATTTGCTGTCATTTTTAACATTTCGTCTATCTTACTATAAATTAACAAGTTAATAACCTCTATTGCATGACAGTAATGACAGCAAAATTTGTTTTTTAGAAATCGCTTTACGCCAAATACATAGCAAAAAGTCCATAGACGCTACAGACACGACAATATCTTTCGCCCCATAAACCTAAAGAGGCAAATAGTATGCAGACCGCAGATACCTTCTACTCTACCTCTTTCCCATCTAATCAAAATAATCCAGCCTCTAATTCGAGGACACGCTTAATATCAAAATAGATATCAGGCGAAGTATAGACTTCACTGGTATCACCTAAGATAAGACGGTCGGTCTTCTCTATCATCATCTGTCCATTGATTTTGAGGATACCAAGGAAGAAATTCACAAAATTATACTCATCACCTACGGAGGTGACAGAGAAAGGATGCTCTTTACTCCCATCACCCGTCATAAAGATAGTATCCAAGATACGCGAAAGACGGACAGAATATACTTTAAGACTATCGCTTGTCATCCACTCCTTGTCAGGATCAGAACCAGAGAGTTTCCTGAAATAATAGATCTTAGAAATGAGTGCATTCGTATTAAGCGGATTTTTTGCAAGAACCCTGTCGGCTATCGTAGCTGCCTCTTCAAACTTTCCGTCACGTCTAACCTTCATCATGTCAATTTCAATACTCATGTCACTACCATTATTGAGGTAAGTGCGCCCGTAGACAGCTAAGATTCGATCTTTAGCAGTCATCGTTAAGTCAGAGTCTACGTTTATAAACTCATCAAGCAAATTCTGTACACGCTGTGGATTAGCTTCCACCTCAGCCTTTATACTATTCCAATCTACTATCATCAATGAGTCACCTGTCTCAGCAGACACAGCTAAGCTCATCAACAACAACATAAACATCAATAGCTTTTTCATATCATTTAATTTTATGCTTAATACTATTTTTTCTCTTATTCCCTATCAATTCTCTTATTGCAATAGATAAGAAACAAAAATTATCGTTCTGCCCAATCACTCCTGTCTAAGTTCCTATACCCAATAGCCTCAGCTATATGCTGCACTTGCACCGTCTCCGATGCCTCCAAGTCGGCTATAGAACGAGCCACTTTCAAAATTCTGTTGTAGGCACGTGCCGATAGTTTCAGTCGTTCCATGGCATCACGAAGAAGTTTGATGGAGGCCTCATCAGGCTCAGCAAACTCATGAATCATACGTTCATTCATCTGCGCATTACAATGAATATGACGATAACTACTGAAACGCTCAGTCTGAATAGCACGTGCACGGATAACCCGTTCACGAATAGTAGCACTTGGTTCGCCCGGTGTAGCCTGTGAGATATCCTTAAAGGGAAGAGGAGCTATCTCACACTGAATATCTATTCTGTCCATCAGCGGTCCTGATATCTTGGCCAGATACTTCTGAATCTGTCCTGGCGAACAAACACAATGATGTGTAGGGTCGGCAAAATAGCCACATGGACATGGGTTCATACTTGCCACGAACATAAAACTACAAGGATAAGTAACGGTATATTTGGCACGAGAGATAGTTATCTTGCGGTCTTCTAACGGCTGTCGAAGAACCTCTAAGGTATGTTTATTAAACTCTGGCAATTCATCACAAAAGAGCACTCCATTATGAGCAAGGGTTATCTCGCCTGGCATTGGATTAGCACCACCACCCACGAGTGCCACCTCAGAGATAGTATGGTGAGGACTGCGGAAGGGGCGTTGCGTTATTAGTCCGGTGTCACGACTCAGTTTTCCCGCAATAGAGTGAATTTGTGTTGTCTCTAAACTCTCCGATAAAGACAGAGGGGGAAGAATCGAAGGAAGACGCTTTGCCATCATACTCTTTCCACTTCCTGGCGGTCCAACCATAATAAGATTATGTCCGCCAGCGGCTGCCACTTCTAAAGCTCGCTTTACATTCTCCTGTCCCCGAACATCTGCAAAATCGAGATCAAAAGCATATTGATGTTCATAGAATTCTTTTCGCGTATCAACGAAACAGGGTTCTGGATTGGAGCTACCATTAAGAAAATCAATAACTTGTAATATATTCTCCATTCCGTAGACCTCTAACGTATCTACCACAGCGGCTTCGTGCTCATTAGCTTTGGGTACGATGATTCCCTTAAATTTCTCTGCACGTGCCTTGATAGCGATAGGAAGCACACCTTTTACTGGTTGCAAGGTTCCATCGAGACTCAACTCTCCCACAAGCATGAACTCTCGCAAACGGTCATAACTCATCTTCTCATTAGCAGCAAGAATAGCGATTGCTAATGGGAGGTCAAAACTGGAGCCTTCTTTCTTGAGGTCGGCAGGAGCGAGATTAGCGGTGATATCGGCTACAGGGAACTTATACCCATTATTGAGAAGTGCTGCTGCAATACGGTCATGGCTTTCCTTTACCGCGCCATCTGCCAGCCCGGTAAGGTGGAACAATACGCCACGCGTAATACTAACTTCGACTGTCACGGTGGTGACTTCCATTCCGTTGACAGCTGCACAGAATGTTTTTACAAGCACACTATTGGTTTTTAGTCAGTGCCATAACGCTGACGGATAGTATTAGCGGTGATATTCCTTTCTGTTACTTTCCCGTTGCGAATGACAATATTATCTGGTACAGTATTAAGTCCAAAGGTTTTGAGCAATGGAGTATTAAGTAGCTTTCCATCACATACATTAGGAAATTCTATGCCGTCACGCTCTAATGACTGCCTTACCTCCTTAGGATTGGCATCAATACAGATACCCATAGCAGCAATCTTCCCTGCCTTCACAGCATCACTCAACGCACGCTGAATGTCAAGACTCTCATAACTCCATGCGGCCCAAGTATTGATAATAACAATATCCTTCCCTTGAAATGTCGAATTATTCACGACTTTTCCATTTATATCCTTGGCTACGAACTTAGGCATCTTACTACCTACTGGTAACGAGCCTAATTCGGTTAATTGCCGTTGAAGACGCCCCAAATCGGTATTCTCAGGCTGTTCCTTCATCAGAACTCGCAATAGCTTCGCCGCCTGCTTATAGTCAGGAGATTCCGTTTGAATAAAGTAACGATTGAGCAGATATACACTCACCGGCGACTCTGGATGGTCGTTGATAAACGTTATCGCATATTTCACCTCCTCAGGAGGGGATACACTTGCTATCTGCTTGCGGAACTTAGTCATAAGTTCATTATCCTTCGTTCCCTCAACCTCCATCTCTTTTAGATGGGAAGCATCAGCTTTTATGTCTACCGCCTCACCTGATTCGGCAAAGATAGGCTGCGAAGAATAATTAGGGAAGATTATAATTAATGTAGAAGGCTTACTACAAGGTTTCTCATAAGAGAAACGTCCAGCCTCAATCTTGATAGTATCTAAACCATTGATACCCCCATCTGGGCTATAAACATAAAGTTCACCTTGATTCATGTGCAAGAAACGCCCCTCCATCTTGAAGTAACCGCTACGAGTACCACAAGAAACTAACAGCAGGGAGAACAAGAGTATATATGCTATTCGCCTCATGCGCATTGAGATTTAAGAAGAAAGTGCCGCGAGCGGGACTCGAACCCGCACAGCCATTACTGGCCAAGGGATTTTAAGTCCCTCGTGTCTACCAATTCCACCATTGCGGCAAACCGATTGCAAAGATAAGGCTAAATCTTCGAACTAACAAAATTTTTCATGCTTTTTTGAACTTATTAGGTTGATTAGTATCGCTATTTATGATTTTCCTCTACTTGACTCTATCAAGAAACACCTATATTATATGTTACATTTGTTATGTCATAATTAGCTTTAGACAAAAATAACTCTGCGCACAAAGCTCGTAAGTCATGAGAGCATTCTATAATTATTTTTTGACTTACTTCTTGACCCTTGAACTCTGGTAAGTCTTCCTAAACATGGGGTGATATCGTTTAATATCTGATTATCAATAGCCATTATGAGTTCTATTCTTTCATATCCTTTTATTTACTGAATATTAAGGAATATAAATACTTAAAATAATGATTACAAAAACTATACTTAGTTTACAAGAGTTATCCACATTACAAAGAACTTATATTTAAGGGTTTATAATACTTGTCTATTAAGAGGTAGATTAAAAAGTAAAACCATCACTCCCATTTCTAAAAGCTCTAAAAGAGAGACTTGTGCGAATGCCCCGCACCATGTATATCTGCCATCCTCATCTCTCATACAGGCCATACAGTCTACATGTACGGAGTATTTACAAATAACGACAAAGCGACAGACAAGAAGTTGACTCAGAACATTATCTTAATCAAAAGATATAAAAATATTGGATAGGTTACAGATTATACCATTTATTTTTATTAACTTTGCACCGAAATTACACCGGGAACCAGATGTAATTTGAATATTAATTAACAAAATAGGTATGAAAGTCAATAAGAAAAAATATTTACAACCAAACACTACTGTGCTCTCTGTGGAGAATGTAAGCATGATTTGCAGTAGTGTTCAACCAAAGCCAAGTAACCCTATCCAAACGGATAATAGCTACAATAACGGTGGTGAGCATAACGGTGGCTCAGAAGAGTGGTAGGCTATATTTGATAAAAGAAATTATAAAGAAGGTGGAGCATTGGACTTTTATACATGTCAATGCTCCACCTTCTTTATAATCCTTTTGCCCAAGAACTTCCTAAAACATCTTTTGGAAGATAATTTATATTTATAAACTCAGCCACTTCTAATTTTCAATAAGGCGCCTTTATCTATTCTATCCTGTTGTTTTCAACATACGCCTATAGCGCATTACAAAAGAACATACACGCCCTTCGTAGAAATATTACAAACATCTCGTAGAAAGATTACTGACATTTTGTATTTTTTAATAATAGCTTATTGAGAAACGTCTGGGTTACTATTTCAATCGTAAGATAAGCGTTGATCGCCAGATAAAAACAACTTTTAGAGACTAAATTGTGTATGAATAATACTACATTAAAGCGCACTTATTAAAAGTTTAGTTGGCACTTATATACAAAAATAGGACACCATTTTGTGTCCTATCTTTTGTAATATCAGAAAATTTATTTAGTACTTAATAAATGGACGAACTTTAGTTGACATATTCTTCGTTCCACCTCCAAAATGAACAAACTCATTATAATCATAAATCAAGACTGTAATAGCTGTAGAATTAACTGAATTAAACATATTTGATGTCCAATACCAATCATTAAAAGGTTCGCCATTTGCTTGATAGAATAATATTTCGGCTAATCGATATCCTAATTCACCAGTCCATTGATGTTTTCTTTGAGAAAGCTTGCTATATCCTTGTGTAGGATCGCTAAAACCAAAATATTTTAATGCATAATCCCAATCACCAACGCCAGGTAAATACCAATCTTTTCCGTTAACTTGTGCAGCATAGTGTGCAGCATAATAGAATGCAGGGAAATTTGTAGCATCATTTGCTTTTGTTTGTCCATTGGGCTTCGTAGTATAGCTTCCAATCCAAGTTTCCTCATATCCATTATCATCTCTCCGAGCCTTATCTAAACCATTATAATCATAGCTATAATTAATTCTTGAAGTTGTACCACGTCCTTGATTCCCTATTGGTGACCAAGTATAACTACCAGCATTTTTAAGTGCCATTGCTCTTCTCTTATCTTTATTGACAACTAATGCAATTGGTGTTTTATTTTTGTTGGCAAGTAATGATCCTACTGTTCCATCGGTAAACAAATAGTCTGCTTTGTAATAAACAGTTACTGATACTGTATAAGTTTTACCAGCTTCCAAATTACCAGCAATAGCTTCTGTTATTCGTAATTGTTTGCCTGAAACTTCTTTATCGTATATTTTTCCAGTAGTACCTTCAGCAGATGTATTGAAAGTAAATAGCAACTTTGTTATATCTGTACCTGGAACAAAATAACGAGGTGCGGTTGTTACAATGAAAGAAGACTTAGTTGTATTGTTTTGATTAGCAGTGAAACTACCAACAGCAATATTACCTGCAGTGGTTTTTAGGGTAGTTGTAGTTGCTCCTGTTGCAGGATCAAGTGTTAAACTTTCAGGAATTGTATTTGCTGCATAGCTAAATTTTCCTGTCATTGGACCATTAAAAGCTGCATTACTAAAGGCTTTCACCTTAAAATATACCTGAGAAAGAGTAGGTTTTAATGTGAACTTTACTGTAGATTTCAATACATTAGCAATTGTAACATCTTGCTTTTCATAATATGCTTCCGTTTCATTACTTCCCATTTTAGTTACAATCTTCCCATTATCGAACGATATTTTATCGTTAAAAGCATAGAATTGATATGTACCTGGCGCAAGATACTTCTCAGGATTAGAGCCATCTTTCATTGTGTAGGTGCCGTCTGATTTATAGTTTATCTCCCACTTTTGTTTCAATTCAGTACCTTGATATGCAAGTATTGTATAGTCTCCTGCAGGAGCTTGGCCTACCGCACGCGTTTTTGCAGCTTTTGTAGGAGTTTCTATAACTTCTACAAGAGCTTCTAAGCCATTTCCAAGATTTTCGGTAGAAGATGACACCACCCGACCTTCATTGCTTCCAGCAGCACGTGAGGCAGGACTTCCTTCTGAATATTGACTTGTACTCAACCCAAACGACACCAGGCTACCCTTTGCACCAGCTGGCGCATCATCATCGTTAATAACTGAATTCTCGGTGTTGTTACACCCTGAAAACATGGTAACTGCCAAAGATAAGAGTAATGGCAGCAGCCAGAAAGTTGTATTTTTCTTATTCATTCTTAGTGATAATACTGGTAAGATGTACATACAAATTACCAAATTTTATACTCAATTTATATTTGTTGCCTGCAAAGGTACGATTTTATTCGCTAATAACTTATATTAAGAAGAACAAAAGAACATATTTTTAGGCATTAAAGGCGAGTTCAATAAGCAAGTGCGACTTTAGCCAGAGCCTTTTCGAAAGACTTTGGCTGCGTATCACTTGGTTCAAATTTATAATACATTCTACCATCAACACATTTAACACACATGCGCCACACAACACGTATTCATATTATACACAAGTGGTGTCTAACCTTCGTTCCATACACGTTAATCGACATCACGTTATTTGAGAAAGTAAGATTAGACTATTCTCTTAAGTAGACTGATTACCAGAGGTAGAAGAGCTCCCACCCTTATCTCCCTATCCTTTGTAGGGTAAGGTCGTCTCGTTCTCCGTCAAAGAAGGTTACGAGTACCTTTCAGAAGATATTATTTGGACAGACTGCATCAAAGAGAGTCATTGAATAACAGAATTTTAAGGCATCAATTCGACTCCCCATCACCTCTTTTACCTCCTTGACAGAATGATGCAAAATAACGTTCGTAATCTCTCGCAGCCATGCGTTCAGTAGAGGATGAGCCAAGTAGGCACACTCCTCATTGCCATCTGCTATACCATAATACTGCAACCGATAGCTGTGACCAAATCCCTTCAGCTGTGGAGAAAACAAACCAAATCCAATATGAACGCTTCTCACCCTCCTGCATTTAGGTCAATGCTTGATGATAAACTTCCTACATATTCTGTGTCTCAACAAATCGTTTAAGGTTGAAAAGGCGCTTGTTCTTTGTTAGTCAACATCGATGCACGCTACAAGTAAAAGGGGTAATTGCAATGAAAGACGAACGTTTCACACATGCATAAAACATGTGTGCTACCATGAAAGTGACAATAAAAGTACAGTACTAATTAATGCCTAAAACGCCAGTTGGCCCCGTACAATTAGCACGATAACGGATAAGTTTCTTACCTCCCTCGCCACTCACGATGTTACCCCCAGTATTGAGGTTATACTTTCGATGGCAGTTAGTACAAGTGGCAAAGCCATCACTACTCATTTTCAACTCATAAGAGCGCAAAGGAAGTACATTTGGCTGAAAGCAATTAGGACATTGTAGGTCGTATGCATACAGCGGAGCTGGAACGTCAAGATTGCCATACCCCACTATAAGTCCGTTGTTCTGTCCCACATGCTTCCAACTCTCCAGTCTAAAATCGATACCATCAAACCACACAGGCGAGCTCGAACGCAGTCCTTGATTATTCTCAAAAGAGAAGCTATGCCGCCCACTAACGTATGAATATCGTATGATACAATATACTCCTGGCGACATTGAATTGAGCGCAGAGGCAAGAATAGGGTCTTGATGCGTATCGTTATGGAAAGTAAAAAAGATACGACGGCTACTGTATTCATAGTCCACCCTATCACCACATGATGATAATAGGATAAGAATCAGTAAGATAACAGATTGTACATTACGTCTCATCATAATTTTACTCTCCACATGTAATAATATTATTCAAACGGAATCATTGCCAAGGCATCGGCAATCTTCTCAATACCTTCCTGTAAAGGCTTTGACACCATACCCTTTGCAAAGAAAGGAATATCGGCATCTATCGTTAGTTTCATCTTTGAGGAAGACTCAGAAACAGGGAGTATCTGAATCCAGAAGTTAAAGGATAATGGCGAATTATCACTTTCAAACTTAATCGTCTTAGGCTCGTCACGCTCTATGATACGCATAGAAATCTGACCAACAGGGTCTACATTCACAGACAGAGAGTCCTGATCAAAGGTGATATTCTGTAATCTTTCTTTCACCTTATCCATATCAGCATCGCCTGTTGAACCTTCTGGAAGACGCTCTTTCAGACGCTGTACATTATTCAAGTCACTCAACGTTTTATATACATTCTCTTGAGAGTGAGGAATCTGCTTTACACTACTTTCAAACTTTGTCATTACTTATCTTTATTAGAGGAGTTATAGAGTGGAGGGCTATAAGATAGCAAGACTGATTGTAAGAGAAGATGACAACCAAAGATAGGGACGCACTAATAAGGCGCCCACTACTATCACTCATTTACAAACAGTCCGCAAGAAATAAATTATGTTACTCCATACGGAATGTTAAAAGACTACTTTCTCCAATTTGCTGGGTCCTTGCGCCAATCATGCAACAGGGCGACTTCGTCTTCTTTAATATATCCTGTCTCAAGTGCCTTCTCAACGACATGCTCGTAATCGGTGAGGGTCACCAACTTTACATGAGCCTCTCGGAAGGCTTCCTCGGCTACTGGAAAACCGTAAGTATAAGAGGCTACCATACCCACAACCTCAAAGCCTGCCTCACGAAGAGCTGCTACAGCCTTCAGAGAAGAGCCGCCTGTAGAGATAAGGTCTTCTACAACGACCACCTTTGAGCCTGCTGGCAATTCACCTTCAATCTGGTTTTTCATGCCATGGTCCTTTGGCTTCGGGCGAACGTATGCGTAGGGCAAGGCCAACTCATCGGCAACAAGCATACCCTGAGCGATAGCTCCCGTTGCAACACCAGCCACAGCCGTAGCCTCTGGGAAGTTTTCAAGGATGGCATGTACCAACTCGAGCTTCACAAACGAACGTACATCGTGGAACGACAACGTCTTGCGATTATCACAGTAGAAGGGTGATTTCCAACCACTTGCCCACGTAAAAGGGTCATTAGGTTGCAACTTAATGGCTTTAATTCCGAGCAGTTTGCCTGCAAAGACTTTCTTTAAATCTTCCATCTCGATAGTTTATAGTTATAATACTAAGTGCAAACTTACACAATTTTTCTGATATCTAAGGATAAAAAGACTATAAAAGAAGATAATGATAACAGATACGCCTCGTATCTACTACAAACTGTTTTTCATTCGCTTTTATCTCTGCCTCGCTTTCTTACAACGCTACGCATCAACTTACTTGACAATATTCTACACTCGTACTGCTCTTCTACGCTATTGCTATCACGCAAAAACACAACGAAAGAAGAAGAAGAAAAGAAGACAATATGAGAATACGTAAACATACAAACAACGCTTCTCCTCTATCTTATATCTTATATGTAAACAAACATCACCTACTTATAAATAGCGTCTACCCGACTTTTCAAGTGATGTTTCAACCATCCCTTATCACCTTCAGTTCCGTCTCCCCATGCGGGATAAACCTATCCTACTCCATTTACCTGCCTTTCCACTTGTTATATAACGGCAACTACCTCACATTTTGGAAGTATCAACGACCTTATGAAAAATCATTACACAACATCAAAGTAATCATCTTTAAGACAGGAGTATAACATCTCCAACAACTAACTTTATAACCCACTACAAATCAACCCATTATACATAGCATTAAAGAAGACGCCCTTCTTTTATCAAGAAGGGCGTCTTTAACACGCAAGAAGGGCATGTTCTTGAATGCAGAAGGGCCTCTTCTCGCATCCAGATTGGCCTTTCCTCGAACGGAGAAGGGTGTGGTAACCGAAATATCCTTACAATTTCTGTTTGAATGTTTAGCATCCCCACTTTAACAGAGAACGATTCTTTCTCTCACTGTGGGACATTCTTTTTCTCACGGAGAACAATTCTTTCTCCCACGGAGGAACATTCTTTTGCCCACGGAGGGACATTCTTTTGCTCACGAAGGGACATTCTTTTGCTTATGGAGGGACATTCTTTTTCTCACAGAACTCACAGATGAACAGAACACACAAGGTTCAAAGCAAGTGGTGGCCCCTCCCCCGTCCCCTCCCCCGAATGAAAGGGGAGTGATCACCGAGATACCCATGTGAGGAAGAGGCCCCTCCCCCTTCCCCTCCCCAAAAGGGAGGGGCGTAATCACCGAGATACCCCTATAAAAAGGATGTAGGCTTCATTATGTCCCTTAATGACAGTCTTGTAGGGGTAACCTCACATACCAACTACCAGTTGGCCCCTCCCCCTTCCCCTCCCCAAAAGGGAGGGGCGTAATCACCGAGATACCCCTATAAAAAGGATGTAGGCTTCATTATGTCCCTTAATGGCAGTCTTGTAGGGGTAACCTCACATACTACGCCCCTCCCTGCGGGGGAGGGGTTGGGGGAGGGGCCACTATCTTGTGGACTCGAAACGTGCGCAAAAAGGTTCTGTTAAATCTGTGAGTTCTGTGAGAGAAAATATATCCCTCGTGAGAGAAAGAAGTCCCAAAGACCTATGCAAGTAGGCCAATAGGGGTAACCTCACATACTACTCCCATCTCCATTCGGAGAGGGGTTAGGGGTGAGGCAAGCACCTTATAGGAATAACCTCAGCAATCTCACCCTTCCCTGTGGGGAAAGAAATCTCCCTCTCCAAACATCGCTTCGAATGGAGAGGGAGATAATTACCGAAATATCTTGACTATTTCAGTTTGCATGTTTATCATCCCCTTACAAAGAAGGAGACGATAGATTAATCATTATCAATTGGTAGGATAAAGTAACCATAGTGGAGGTAATTATCCTTCAAGAGCCACATAAGTCCCCATACCTGCGTATCGGACACTTTGATAATCTCGACATTTACCCCCTCATACGTGGTTGATTCACCCCAATAATCAGTCTTGACACCAACCTTACCTTCTGCCTTCATACCAACAGTAAGGTCGCCAGTGAACCAGCATTTAAGGTAAAGATAATCGCTATAGTTCCACTCAGCAATCCTTTTACCATCTTCTTGACCAATTCTCATACTACCATACTGACGTGATCTGCCGTCGTCAAAGACCATGATAGGTTCAGTAGAAGCCATGATTGAAGCCTTCTCCTCCTCTGTGAAAGGAATATCAGTTGTGGTAACCGTCACCTTCACCGTCTTAGTAAGCCCCATCTTATCCTTGATAGTAATCATTGCCGTACCATTGCCAACGCCTCTGATAGTTATTACACTATCAACAATAGAGTGCACCTCAGCAATGTCTTCATGATCACTGACAGCCTCATAGCCACCATTACCACCCGTAACAGTAACCACAGCGGTACCATCAGTGTGTCCAACCTTCATGCTCACATTAACTTCCTCCTTATCAAGAAGGATCTTCTTGTACATTGCCTTCACGATTAAACGCTTATAGTTGCCCGCTGCATCAGAGACGACAACACCCGTATAACCATGTTTAACAGCAGAGATAGTAATTGCGTTGCCTTGAATAGACAGTGTTGCAATATCTGGATTCTCGCAGAAAGCTTTGTAATCACCACCTCCTGCCGTCACATTAAACGTAGTTGTCTCACCGACTCCCACACTCACAGTATCGGTATCGAACGTAAGTGACGTCTCAACCTTTGGTTCAGGCTTTGTCGTCGGAGTATCTTCATCGCTGCTACATGCTGTGAAGCCAAGCATAAGAACAGCCGCCATTAGGGCTGAATAGATATATTTCAGTTTCATTGTATCATTGTTTAAGTATGTTACCAATCTTTTGCATAACTACCCGTCAGTACGGTTTCCTCTCCATAGAAGGCACGTGTGATATTGTTCAGACGTGTCACATACCCGTTCCGTGGGGTCAAACCGAATACCATAGTCCCTCCGTAACCATCTGTCTTGATAGAGCGTGCAGTATTAAGAGAGATGATACGGCCCTGTCCAAACTCTGACGAACCTTGTATCATACCCTTAGGTGACAAGTCTTCATAATAAGGAGAGAGGTCGCCATAGCGTCCATAATCCTGTAGAGCATAGTCGATATACTCGCCTGGCTTATGTCCATCAATGGTTGTCAAGCTACTTGTGCGCCCGTAGACATAAACCTCAATAAGTTTGTCTGGCATGATGCGCTTACATTCATAGCATAAACGAGACGCAGCTTCAACAGATGGTGTGACAAAGCCAGGGTAACTTCCGTAGCTTGAATACTCGTCATCAAAGAAGACACCATCGAGCTCGTAAGCCTCAACAACAGCTTTCAACTCCTGTGCAAACTTTATTGCGCCCTCCTTAGAGAGGTTGGCAACACCAGAGCGGTCATGGTTTCCAAGAATACCAAGGATGACTTTCATCCCTTTCTCCTGCAAAGGTTTCAAGTACTTCTCCTTGTAGTCGAGCAGATGTTGTACGTTCTCATTATTATAGTTATACACTTCTCCTATCTCAGCATTGTAGTTTATGTTGCCAGAGAAGAGGATAACCTGATCGAAGACATACTTCTTTGATTCCTTTAATGTATAACACAGGTTGTGAAGTGGGTTTGCATCGTTCACCTCCATACAGCTGATTACCTGCAAGCCATTGTCCTTATGGCAATTAGGCATCTTACTGATATCACGCACAAAGAGTATGAACTCGCCCTTTTCCTTTGAGGTTTGACTTGCACCCTTCACCTTCAAAGGAATCGCATATACGCCATTCTCCTTCAGCTCTGAGGCCGTAGTGTACTTAACAGCCACCTTAGAAGACTTCGTTGCACCGGCTGCTACGGTAGCTGTACCGTCAATAGTAACGAGCGCTTCAGGCATAGCTTCGATAGCTGTACCCTTCGTTTTATTGTAGCCTTCAAGTACTTTGGCATCATAGACCAATGTGTAATCTTCATTCGCCTTAGGTGCTTGTGTAAGGTTGACATAGAAGTCTATTGTCCCATTCTCATTGAAAACGAGAGAGTCAACATTGCTACATCCATACTTATCGGTGATGAAAGCAAGGTTATTCTCCAATGTTTTATAACCGCCTTCATCAACAAGAGGCACGTCAATACTCTCTGAACAGGATAGAGCTAAAGCCATACCTGCTATCGAAAGAGCGATGGTTTTTATTTTATTCATATTCATAAATGTCATTTGATTAAGCGTTTAACAGATTATTTCTCTGGTAATGAAACATTATGCCATGATAATGGTTTGTTGGCTTTAGCGTCATTACCATTGCCCGTAGCATCTTTCACAATGTTAGGACTCGTATTATCATCCATCTTCCAATAGCCCACAAGGCCTGGCGTCTTAGGGTCAACACTATAGAAGTGAGTGGCTATCTCCTCCTGTGTACGAACCACATTCCACACACGAACTTCGGCCATATCACCTTCAAACCAGCGTGCGTCATCATAAGACTTACCAATGAGGAACATGCGGTCAGCCGAGTTACCCTTAATGGTTACAGACCTAAGACGAAGCGTACCCTGCGACTGTAAGATGCCATTTACATACACCTTCACCTCACGTGTATCAGCATTATAGGTCATGGCCACATGCTGCCAGCGCTTTGTCTGCAGTCCCTTATTAGAGTCATAGTCAGGGAAATTGCCCGCACCAGTGGCTATCTGTATCTGATTATCAGGGAAGCCCGCATCGCCAATACGCATAAGGAAGTTGCCCTCAATGCCCATTATGGTAGAAATAAGCTTACCGAACTCACGTGGATAGATAAGTGCTTCCATCGTTATCTGCTTCATATCGGTGACAAGCTCTGGTGTCTTCCACTCTACTTGAAGATAGTTCCTACTCACGTCAGCGACAACGTTGATGAGTGCACCAGCACGGAATACGAAGTAATAATTCTTAGCAGACTGCAACAACTCTATATCATTGCACTCAACTGTTACTGGAAGGACATAGGTAGTAGAGCGGTCAAGACCGCCGAGCTTAGAGAACTCAAACTGAGCAGCGTTGCTCTTCACACTTCCCTGATTGATTTTTACATCACCCACAAGGATACTGTAGCAGCTATCTGGCAGTAGAACAGCCTTGTTATAGTAAGCTTTATTATAAGTATCAACCATCTGAGGGGCTGCCTTAAAAGTCGCATTCAAGTCCTTTTCAGCAGGACGAGAGGTGGAGAGTGTCAACGACTTCACCATACTACCAGCACCTTTTATGATAGTCTCTGTCGTAAATGTCTTACCATCAATGAATGCCTTATTCTTAAAGTCGGCCTCATCATTATTCTGACAAGCTACTATCAACCAAGTAGCCAACAGGATAGGAATATATTTAAATAGCTTCTTCATTTCCTTTACTCTTTAACGGTTGGATTAATAGTTGAGATTACTTTGCGCAAATTCGGATAGGTGAATGAGGCGTTATAATAATCAACATTCGCATTCAACAAGCCCATTCCAGCACATGTATAGCCTGTGTGGTCTGCAGCAACAAACTTAGCAATACCGTACATAGCCAATGTCTTGCCCCAATAACCCGTCTTCGTGTCGGTCTCATCAATAGACTTATTATTGGCCATTATGATGAACTTGTCGGTTGGAACACCCTCTACAGCAGCCTTCCGAACCAAATAGTCGACACCAGAGACAGACTTCTCATCCTGTGAAGGGATGATGAGGTAGCGTACTTGTTCAAGTAGGCTCTTGTCTGCGACATGCTGTGGACGTCCCATCATAATCAGCTCTTTTTTCGGATGACGTGCCTTCCAGTCTTTTGAAATACCCAAGAAGACATTTTCTAAAGCGATAGCTTCAGCCTTCTCTTGGTCGTTCAGATAGTGTGTAAGCTTCGCATTAAATCCCATAATGACACCATCATAGTTATACTTGTCCACAAGATGGAGCTGTGTATTCACTGAATCAACGAGGAAACCATTGAAGTCACGGAATTTCTTACCCGCATTCTCGCTCTTTGCCATGAACGCTTTCTTCTGTGCTTCGTAGGCTGCTTTGATGTCATCGCAGCTTATTTGGAACACAACCTTCATGCCCTTTTGATTTCTTACTTCGTCAATCTCTTGCTGTAACTGCTCAGTCATCATGCTTGGCTGTGTCAGTACGACATAGTCTACACTGTCAGGAATAGCGTTGATGTGCTGTGCCTGCGTAAATGGAACAGCCTGACTATTATCAAACCATACCATCATAATCTTATGATTACTTGCCTTGTAAGCACGGATACTTGCAAGATAGCGCTGATAGAGTTCAGGGTTCTGACGCTCAATACCAGGCTGATTGATATCAACAGGTTCAACGTCTGTATCGCAGCTTGACATAAGCAACGCTACTGCACAGACTGTTGAATATGCTATATACTTAATGATATTTTTCATCTTTATACTTTATTATTAAACAGTTGAATAGGTAACACATCTATGATATGCCCCATCTTCATCCTTGTTAATTAGCCATTCATTACTTTGCCCACCACACATCTGTAGCCATGTTATCAGCTCCACCAAGCATACCAACAGCAGCGTTGTAGTTTTCGAGGTTGTTACGACGCTCTTCCTGAGGGTAAGATAGTCGACGAGCACCACGCTCACTACTTACGACACCACCGCTATTGTTCACCTTCACTGGCATCAGCATTGGATAACCTGTGCGTCGATAGTCTGCCCAAGCCTCCAAACCAAGTGGGAACATAGCCAACCATTTCTGGGTAATAATACGTTCTAACTTGTGGTCAGGTGTGTCATTATCATCCCAAGCAACAGTGATTGTCGATACAGGACCAGTATATGTATTGAGGCCTGCAGGGTCTGTGTAGACTGCAGGGGTACGGGTATTATCAGCCAGATAGGCCGCTGCTCCCTTCACACCCCACTGCTCGAAGGATAATTCAACACCTTTCTTATAGAAATCACTGGCCGTACCTCCCATGTTCCAGTTCCTCAATGCGCCCTCAGCACGTAGGAAAGCAACCTCCGCAGCATTCATCCACATGAGCTTTGAATCAGTCTTTACCTTATAATTACTGTATGCATGAGCAACCTCTGCACCAGGAATCTGAATACCTGAACGTAATCCATAATAACCATTAGTAGCGTTTTCTAAAGTCGACTGGGTGAACATGGCTTCTCTACGAGGGTCGTTATAACCATTCATATAAGTGGTTATATCTGCTCCAACACGTGAGTCACCACCATTATACTCATACATCACCACCTCGAAAGGATTAGTGTTCGATAAGGTCATAAAGGCATTGTCATCATTGGAGGTCATCACACCTACCGCATTATTTATTGATGCTTCAGCCTCTTGCTTAGCTAATGCTGGGTTGGCTTTCGATATACGAACCGCTAAACGAAGACGCAGAGAATTACCAAACTTAATCCACTTTTCTACATTACCAGCATAGACCTTATCTGCCTTTGGTGAGAAGTTAAATGTCCGATTGGCTGTAAGTGTAGCAATGGCTTCGTCCAACTGCTTGAACATTAACTTGTAGACATCCTCTTGAGAGTCGTATGGAGCGGTAATCTCACCGTTCTGTCCCACCTTAGAATAAGGTATCGGACCATACGCATCAGTAACACGATGGATACCGGCTACCTTTACTATCTGTGCTACTGCTAATGGAACAGGCTCGTCTGTAGCACTCTTCACCTCATTGAAATAGATAGAAAGCTTTGGTAGGAAGTCTCTGAAAAGAACACGCCTCCAGCCGTTCTCAGGACTATACTGTGCAAAGTTCTTACCTGCAAAACCCGCATTTGAATCAGAAAGATAGCCGCCATACGAACCACCACACAGACACTCTGTGAACTGATTAGTATTGACATCCGTTGGAACAACCCAACTTTGCAAATTTATCATAGCTGCACCCAAAGAATAGGCATCACGTTCTGTCTCCTTCTTCGATACACCATAAGGGTCTTGATTATAGTCCTCATAGCTATTGGTACAGCCAGCCAAGCTCATCGCCAAGCCTACCGATACCGTTGACAATATGATATTTCTTATTTGTTTCATAACTTTTAATTAGAATTTAAGTTTGATATTGAAACCAATAGTTCTCGTACTTGGTGTCATGAACTTATCTATACCCTGATAATAGTTGCTTATTGTTGCTGTTGTCTCAGGGTCAAAAGGAGCCTTACAATAGAACATCAATAGATTACGACCTGTCACTGAAAGTGTCAAATCACCCAATCCAAAGAAATGGTTCTTCTTGAAGGTGTAGCTAAGACTTGCCTCTTGCAGACGTACATTGGTTGCACTATAAGTATAGTACTGTGGGATTCCATCGCTACCTCCTACTGTTGAGTACCATGATTCAGGTGTGAGATAATCATTACCATTCACTTCAACATATCCCTTATCACGTGCCTTTGCACTTGACTCAGACACACCATAAAGGTCGAGTGCTGCTTGGGTCGCAGAATAAACAATACCACCAAAACGTGCACTGACCATTACGCTAAGATTAAAACCCTTGTAAGAGAAATCGTTGCGCCATGCCATATTCGCTTTAGGGAAGACTGAACCCAACTTCACGTCACCAACATTATTGTTGCGATAAACCTTTCCGTCCTTGTCTACATAGATATATCCTTTATCATCACGCTTAACATCTGTCAATGAATAAAGGTCACCTAAGGTACCACCCTCCTTGAGAATAAAGTGTGCATTACCTAATCCTCCAACGTCGAGGCGGTCTTTATTGATAACAGCCCCAGTCTCTGGATGTACGTAATTACGAACTAACTCATTAATACGGTTATGGTTAGAGCTTAAAGTATAATTGCTTGACCAGCCGAAGCCACCCCAATTATTGCTGTAACCTAAGGCCAACTCAAGTCCATTGTTTGACACATTACCAGTCTGGATATAAAGGGCTGAGTAACCAGATGACACAGAGATGTCAGGATTAAACGTCTGATTGAATGTCTTTGTCCAATAGAGTGTAGCGTCCAAGTTGAAGTGTTTGAAGAAACGAGCCTGTAAACCAACCTCCCAAGAGTTAGTTGTTTCAGGCTTCAAGTCATAGATTGGATAGATTGTCTGGCTCTTCCACTGCTTTGTTGTATTGTCCCATTCATACTTAGGGTTCGCTATGTTGCGAAGGAATGGAATACCTACAGATGCGAAAGAACCACGAACTTTCAGATAGTTAATAGCCTTTGGCATCTTAACAGACTCTGAGATAATCCATGACCCACCCACTGAAGGGTAGAAGAAAGAACTCTTATTGGAATGAGGACCTGCCAACATAGATGGCCAGTCATTACGTCCTGTAACAGTAAGATACAGTTGACTCTTCCATCCAAGCTCCAAGCTACCAAGAAGAGACTTTGTCTGTTCATGATAACCATAAGGGAGACGCTTCTCACGGGCCGCATCTACCTGGTATTCATTGAATACATTAGGAATAAGATTATCTGCTATAGGACCGTCAAGACCGGTCTGGTCCTGCTTAATATCAGAGATTGACGCACCGACGTTAGCCACCAATGACAACTTGTTCTGCATGAGATGCTTGTTAACATTAAGCATTATATCACCATACACCTGCTTATCATCAGTCTTCATCTTGGCATACTGACCATTAGCACCAGCTATTGTCGTGTTCGTACTGGCAAAGTATTTCTTCTCAAAAGTATTCGTTGCATTATCGATACGGATACGCCCTACTACATTCAACCAGTCTGTCACCTTATAAGTAAGTCCCGCATTCATCATATAGCGATACTTCTTATTAACACGCAGGTTACGATAGTTGATCCAATAAGGGTTCTGACCAACAAACTCACTGAGCAAGTTATTCCAATTCTGAGTGTATATACCACGTGTTGTATCATAGTATTCAAACATCGCCATATCATTGTAGTCATTGCCACGTGGATAGAGATAAGCTGATACTAATGGGTTAGCATACACACCTTGGTTGGTCATGTTGCGATCATTCTGAATGATATAACTTGCGCCAACATCTAAAAGTAACTTGTCTCCCAGCATACTGGAAGTATTACGGAAGGTGAAGTTATAACGGTTATAACGGTTATTAGGAATAATACCACCCGAGTTCAATGCACTGGCAGAGAAATAACTCTGGTTCTTTTCAGAACCTGTTGAGAGGGTGAAAGCCTCCGTCGTTATAACACCTGTCTTGAGATAGTCCTTTGCTGGGTCATATCCCATATAGTTAACATCATTCAAGAGACGTCCCCAACTATAACTATCGCCACCAGCATCACGCATACTACTACCCGTGCCATAACGGTTCTGGAACTCTGGAAGGCGGAAAGCAGAAGAGAACTCAGTACTCTGACTGACAGTAAACTCCGTATGTCCCTTCTTTCCCTTCTTCGTTGTGATAACGATAGCACCATTAGAAGCACGGTTACCATATAACGCTGCGGCTGCTGCACCCGTCAAGACAGACATGCTCTCGATGTCTTCTGGGTTGATATCGGCAATTGCCTCCGTCGTACCATTAGAGCCGAAGATAGCATCACCGGTCCCACCAAGGTTGAACATTGGTACTCCGTCGATAACATACAAGACATTACTTGACTGCTCGATACTACGTGTTCCACGCATCACAACCTTCGATGCGCCACCAGCACCAGACGAACTGGCATTGATATTCACTCCGGCTACCTTACCACTGAGCGAATTAATAAAGTTAGCATCTTTGTTGGTTCCCAACGCATCACTGCTCACCTGCTGTACATTATAGCTCAAAGCCTTTTGTTCGCGTTTAATACCAAGAGCCGTGACAACAACTTCGTTCAACTCTTTCGCATTGGCCATAGACAGACTGATGTCGTAGTTATCAGCCTTACCGATACGTACCGACTTGGTAGTATAGCCTATGTAGGAGATTTCAAGTTCATCACCTTCTACAGCCATCAGCGTAAACCGACCATCAATATCAGTCACTGCACCTCCTTGGGTACCCTTCAGACGAATGGTTGCACCGATTACCGGTTCTCCATTCTCATCCTTTACAACTCCGACAACTTTCTTCTTCTCGCCCTCATTCACCGCCTTTTGAGCAGCTTTTGTTGACGAGACAGAAACAACATCTCCATTCCTTTGTCTCAATGTAGCCATGACATCATCTAATGTTACGCCTTTCTTATTCGCCGCAACATCATGAGCTTGCATGTTTAGATTCAGACATAACAGGAATGCGGCCAGGTAAAGACCATTACTCTTGTTACTCATTTCTGATTTAGTGTTTAAAGGTTAATATTTCTATTATCAATATCCTTCTGCCCCACAAGTACTTTTCTACTTAAGAGCAGTTTCTTGTTTAGATTTTTACTTATATACGAATGTACTACAGAAGCATCCTTTTTGTGTATGTTTCCAAGTCACCTTCTCTTGTTAAACATCGGTTGGATTAAAGTAAATTGCACTTTATCAGACTGATAGAGACCATCTTATTAGATTTTAATTAGACGTCAAAGTCTCTCTTTCTATTACCCAACAAAGGTTCCATCTGATAACTTTTTCATAACATTAAGGTTCTTGCTTCGCATTGGTTAAGGCTTTTGTTTAGGTTATACTCTTATGTATTTGTCCATAGACAATCATAAAGTAAATTGTTTTTAGTTATTTTTTGCTATTTGGTATGCACCTACAAAAGTAAGAAAAAAAAACAAACTACAAAAAAATTAAGGCATTTATTCATTATTAGCAAAGCCAAGTGAGAGTACACTAATCTTGACATTCGTTGCTTTAAGAAGCTCTTTTGCTGCAGCAACAAGGGTGGCACCCGACGTAATCACGTCATCAACTAACAAGATGTGTTGGTTGTTAAGAGCGGAGGAGTCAATGAGTCGGAAGGCTTTCTCTACGTTTTCATTACGTTCCCAACGCCCTTTCTGCGTCTGACTACCATGGAAACTGATACGTTCTAACACTTTCTCTAAGACGGGTAGACCAGTTTCTGAACTGATGCCACGTGCTAACTCTTCACTCTGATTATACCCTCTTTCACGCTCACGCTGCCGAGCAAGGGGCACAGGGACCACTGCGGTGATTCCATCAAAGAAACTATCTTGGCCAAACTCGGCTGCGACAATACGTCCAAGAGTCTCGCCTATCTCGGGGTGATTATCGTATTTGAGGCTATAAATCAGTCGACTGGTATCTGAATGGGCCTTATAGAAAAAGAATGCAGCACCTTTCTCTATCGGTATCCTACCCCAAAATAGGCGCACAAGCTTATTGTCATAAGCCGATTTAGAATAATAGGTACGTGGGAGACGATGGTTACAACAAGCACACATCACCTCCTCCGTAACTGTAAGACGCCCACCACACATCGTACACGAACGAGGGGCAAGGGTGTCTATCAGGCGAGCCAATAAACTAATCGTCTGTGTCATCGTCTACAAAGTCTACATCGTCATCCGCATCAACGACTCCTTCATCTATACACCTACGGATTAGTTCCATCGTAAATCCACGTCCCATCGCAAACTTTATCAGCTTCATTGAACGCTCGTAATCGCTCTCTGCCTTAATAGTGCGATACTTACTTGCTAACAGCGGACGTAAGACCGCGAGGTACTCCTCGTCTTCTACGGCATCGAGGATGGGCGAAGAGATAGCATTGTCTACCTTTTTCATCCATAAGGCCTGCTCAATCTTCCTCCTACCCCACTTGTTATAGCGGATTTTATCATGTACGAAAGACTCCGTGTAACGGCTATCGTCAACGTAATGCAGCGTTATCAACTTCTCCATAATACGTGCTTGCGCATCTTCTGACAGTCCCCATTTACGCATCTTCTCTAACATCTCGCCAGAGCAATGTTCGCCTTTCGCACATAAATCGGCAAGTTTCTTCAGGGCCTGTGGCTCCATCATGGGTCGTTTCTGTATCATGGTCGGATGGCTTTAGTGAAGCGGAGTTTACCAAACTGATCTTCTCTCTGTTCTATCTGCTTGTAACCTAAGCTGCTTAACATTTCCTCCACCTTATTTATATATATAGGATTGGTTTCAAAATAAAGTGTACCTTCCTCCGAGAAAACCTGCAGACCGTATTCGGCTATTGCTCGATAGAAGCGCAGTGGGTCATCATCTGGTACGAAGAGTGCCGTTGCTGGCTCATACGCAAGTACATTCTTCGCCATCGCTGTTCGTTCTTTTTCGCAGATATAAGGTGGGTTACTGACGATAACGTCAAACTGCTGTTGCATAGCCGACGCAGAAGGATGAAGTACATCCTCCATCTTTAGCTCAACACGAACCTGCCACTGATGTACATTCTCACGTGCTATGAGTAGTGCATCACCCGATATATCCCACGCTGTAACAGCCGAATTGCGTAAATCGGAAGCCAAGGTAACAGCAATACAACCGCTACCAGTACCCACATCCAGCACCTGTAGGGGCACAGGAGGCTGCAAAGTACAATAAGGACGGTTGTAATCTTCTTCTACCCAACGGCAAAGTATCTCTGTCTCTGGGCGCGGTATCAGTACTCCTGGTGCCACATGGAATGTATGTCCACAAAAGGTTTCACGTCCGAGAACATACTGTACGGGTTCTGAACGCTCCAAACGAGAGATGATTTTATCTAATTCCTCCACCTCATTTCGCGATAATTCATTAACTTTGCCAGTATATATATCGGTCAGCGTAATGCCAAACTGCACCTCCAGCACAAGCCGAACGATAGCCTGTGCCTCTTTGTCATCATACAAGGGAGTGAGCCTGTGCCATAAATCTTGGTATGTCATAGCTGCAAAGATAGGAATTTTAATGATATGAAACAAGAAGATATTGACGAAAAATACATGCGTCGTTGCTTGCAATTAGCACGCAATGGTCAGCTATTGGCTAAACCTAACCCTATGGTTGGGGCTGTCATTGTGAGCAAGGAGGGGAGGATTATCGGTGAAGGCTACCATGTTCGTTGTGGCGAGGGACACGCTGAAGTGAATGCCTTTGCGTCAGTTAAGAATGAGGATGAGGCTTTGCTCCATGAAGCAACAGTCTACGTCAGTCTTGAACCTTGCTCTCATTATGGCAAGACTCCTCCTTGTGCCGACCTTATCATCAGTAAGGGTGTGCGCCGTGTCGTATGTGGTTGCATCGACCCCTTTGCCGAAGTGCATGGAAGAGGGGTTGAGAAACTGCGCAAAGCAGGGATAGAAGTGACGGTGGGTGTCTTAGAGAAGGAGTGTTTAGAGCTGAACAAACGATTTATAACATACAATACTCACCACCGACCATACGTGATTTTGAAATGGGCTGAGGCTAAATGCAGAGAGGAGAACGCACAAAGCTGTACACCGACTGACACACCACTCAACACAACAACTATCCCCTCCTCCTCACCGAACACCCACGGAGAGGGTAATAATCACCAATATTCTGCTAATAATGCGAGTGTTATAAATGGTAGTAGAGAGGGGGTAAATGCTTGTAAGGAAAAATCTCCTGTGGCTTGTATTGGCAACTTGCCGGGTAAAGACTATCAACCACTGATTATCTCTACCCCCTTCACAAAGATGTTAGTACACAAGATGAGGGCTGAGAATGATGCTATTCTCGTTGGTAAGACAACGGAAGAACTGGAGCATCCACAGCTGACAGTGAGGGAATGGAGCGGTCCTAATCCTGAGAAAATAGTACTAACAAGTAAACCAATAAGGGCTAATGAATTTGCAACCCCAGCCGATGTGCTGTCGCATCTCTATGCTGAAAAGAAGCAAAGCCTCATCGTGGAGGGCGGTGCAAAGACTTTACAGAGTTTTCTTGACGCTGGGCTATGGGACGAGATACGAATAGAAGAAGCGACCTTCACGGTCGGCAAGGGTGTAGAAGCACCTAAACTGCCTAAAAACCTACGTGTTGCGAAGATAGAGAAGTATGTTAACACGATTATTACTTACGAACGAGAATAGGCTAAAATAATCTCCCTTCGATACAAGAAAACATCTACAAACAATTTATCTTCATGAAGAAAAGAATTTTCTTTCATGAAGATAAATATTTCTTTTCATGAAAATAATTCGAAAAAAAAGCTGAGTTAGGGTATAACAGCCTTTTAATTACACTTATGAGTCATGATGTTAAGCACCATATCGTCGGTGTTACACATCGCTTCCTTCCCTATGCTTGTTAGGTTACGGATAGACTTATCAACGTCTTCATCGATGATTCCCTCTGCAGCCGTCACATGTTTGCCCTCCATAGAGAGCGTGGCAGAGAGGATGGCAGTCGATACACCCGATGATATCTTTAGCGAACAACTTGGTTTAGCACCGTCACAAATCATGCCAGTAAGGTTGGCTATCATATTCTTCACCGAATGACAGACATTGACATAATCGCCTCCCATCAGATAAGTAATACCACAGCTGGACCCAATACTTGCTACAACGCAACCGCAAAGGGCTGACAGTGCACCGAGACTCTGCTTGATGTAGATGGCAGTGAGATGACTCAAGATTAGTGCACGGATAAGTTCTTCGCGCGTATTCTCATTCTCCTTGGCAAAAACGGCTACTGGGTTCGTTGCACAAATACCCTGATTTCCTGACCCACTATTGCTCATCACAGGAATTAAAGCACCCCCCATGCGGGCATCACAGGCAGAGGCTGTCTTTGCAATGACGTGTGAGAAGATACTATTACCAAAGATTCCACGACTCAAAGGACGGTCCATTATCTTACCCAAACAATGTCCGTAATTCCCCTTCAAAGCCTCGGCTGCAGCACGGAGGTTATATCGCTTCGCCTCAAGGATAAAGTCTATTTCTTCGACAGGGGAGGTCGTTGCAAACTCCCAGACCCTCTTCAGACTCAGACAAAGCGGCGTTTTCTCTTCCGTAGCAGTGCTGGGTTGCATCTTATCAAGCAATACTTTTCCGTCTTTCTCTTCAAATACAATATTCGTATGAGCACAAGAGATGATAGCTGTAGCACGATGTCCTTCGGCCTCACAAGTGATTTCGATGTATAGTTTCTCAGTGATACCTTCCTTTAACTTGACGTCAATACGATTCTCACTGATAAATGTCTTACCAGCTTCTAAGGTGTCAGGTGTGAGGTCTTTGATAACCTCCAACTGATACTCCGACTTTCCTATCAAAGCTCCGAGAGCAATAGCAATAGGCAATCCTATCATCCCCGTGCCAGGAATACCAACTCCCATCGCATTCTTTAAGATATTAGCAGAGAGTAACACACTAATATGCTCTGGTCTTCTACCTAATAACTCCGTGGCACGTGCAGTACACAATGCCACAGCCATAGGCTCTGTACACCCCACAGCAGGTACCACCTGCTGGTGTATCAATTCGTTAATCTGTTCTCTAATGTTCTTCTCAAGCATAATTGATTGGTTTAGGTTTAGCCTAATATGATTATGATATTAAATAATTCTCATTGGTCTTTACCCGCTCAAACATCAATCTATTTGAGAGAGCTTATTGCCTAACTCTTGTCGCATAGCCTCCATCTTTTGACGTCGGTCGATAGAGAATGTAGAGCCATTCGCCTCCACATAATCAAATAAAGCGTATGCTTTTTCCAACAGTATTTGGCGCAAAGGTTGCACTTTGTAGCTTCCTTCGGCATAAAGTAACTCTGCAACCATATTGATTTTATCTATCCGTTCTTCCTCTTCCCACTGCTCCTTGGCATACGTCAACAGCTCGTCAACGGAGAGATTACGCAAGTTGTCATACTCTCCAACATACTGTCTGTAAAGGTCTTTCAAGTCCTTATCGCGCTTCAAGTCATCATCTTTCTTCGTAAGAAAGCGTGAGATAGCAGCATTGAATTCCTCTATTAATCGAATAAAATAATCTCGTTGTAACATAGTAGATTTCCTTTTATGACACAAAAGTAAGTAAAAAATTGATATAAATCCACTTTTCTGTGTGTAATTAAACAAAAAACATTTTAGAATTGGGTTTATAAAGAATTAGCCTAATTAGCCTAATAAGGCCTATTGGGCTAATAGGACAGCCACTTTCAGGACTGTGGGAGGCTCTCCCATAGCTTCTTGTAAAATTCGTGCTTGGTCATTGTCTGGACGTTACCAAGGATTATCAGTTTCATTCTGGCACGTGTTATGGCAACGTTCATACGGCGTAAATCACGCAAGAAACCTATCTGACCATCATCATTGGAACGCACAAGAGAGATGAGAATCACGTCACGCTCTTGCCCTTGAAAGCCGTCAACGGTGTTCACACTGATAAGACTTCGATAGGGCTTGAAGAACGCTCGCTTCTTTATTAGACTACGGAGATACTGCACTTGAGCACGATAAGGAGAGATAACGCCCACATCTATCCGCTCATCTAACACACGCTGCTTCCCTATCTTAGTAAAGTAATCGACTAAAGTCTTGAGTGTTAACTCTGCTTCTCCTTTATTTATACGTCCAAAAGAAGAACCAACAAACTGCTCATGAAAGGCATTTTCCTTGTCATTACTCAACTGGGAAGGGACAGAATTAGCCTCACTTTCCGTTAAGTCATACGATGCTACGACAGCCTCATCAGACGTATCAATCCATACCATTGGGTTGTCATAATCGAGGATGCCACGATATTTAATCTGCGGAGCGGTCTCTACCTGTCCACCATAGAACCAATCGGATGAGAAGCGCATAATCTCTTCGTTCATTCGATACTGCACCTTCAACAGCGTTACAACCTCTGGTTTATTCTCTACGATACGTTCCATCAGGGTCTTTCCTAAGCCTCCACGTAGGGCAGCGATGCTTTTTACAGTCGGTGGAAGTTGACAATGATCACCTGCAAAGATGATTCTCGACGCTCTACGAATGGCTATCCAGCAGGCTGCTTCAAGGGCTTGTGCAGCCTCATCGATGAACAAAGTAGTAAACTTCTGACCCTCCATTATCCTACTGTTAGCACCAACGAGGGTGGAAGCAACGACACGTGCCTCTCCAAACAGTTCGGCATTGATACGTATCTCAAGCTCCGTAGCACGGCTTTTCAGTCTATCCATCTTCTGATGATAGCTTTCAGAACCTTTCTTTCTGTTGTTCCTCAATTCTCGAATAGCCTTCCGAATCGACCATAACTGTGGGTAGTCTGGATGCGCTTCAAACTTTCTTTCGTATGTAAAACCCAGCATCTTGTCGTTCACTCGGGTAGGATTACCAATGCGGAGGACATTGATACCACGGTCGACAAGCTTCTCACAAATCCAGTCAACAGCCATATTACTCTGCGCACAGACCATCACTTGGCTTTCTCGCATCAGTGTTTCGTTGATCGCTTCGACCAATGTTGTTGTCTTACCTGTTCCCGGTGGACCATGAACTACCGCCACATCCTTTGCCCATAACACCTCGTTGACAGCCTTTTCTTGCGTCGGATTCAGCCAAGGTAATCGAATAGGAGCAAAGGAGAACCTCTCTGCCTTCTGTCGTGAATAGAACAAGTCGCGAAGATAGGCAAGTCTATTTCCCTTTGCTTTCATGGTACGGTCTAACGCATCGAACATCATTTGATAGCTCGTTTCATCAAAACCTAACTGGCAACCAACCTGTTCTGAAGCTGATTGTAGGTCTAACAAGGGTGCAGAATCAGGGACAGCAATAACCATTCTGTCGCCCTCTACATAAGATACCGTACCTGTAAAGCCATAGTATTTCAGCTGAACAGCCTTATTAGAAGTCTCCTCCCCTTTCTCAACAAACTTAAAGAAAAGGAGCGGACGACCACATTCAAAGTTATGTTCGATATCCCCATCCTGTGTACGAAACACCTCAATACACAGCTGGTTGAGTCCATTATAAAACCGTTTGCCCACTCTTAATGGGAACCAAGCGTCACCTCGCTTCACTTTTCGCTGCATACCAGCAGCCTCTGTCTGCTTTCTGAAGGCTTCTTTCTCGGCATAATACTCCATTTGAAGCAGTAAACGCTGACGTTGTAAGAGTTGTATTGGACTTTCCTGAAGCATATCTTTTTATAGTTGACGGGTTAACAAGTTGACAAGTTAACGAGTTGTTTGTAAATGATTAAAAATGAGATTATAGACAAACAGGCTCACACTTTATATACAGATAATAAAAGAAAGGAGAACCCTAAAAGAAGAACATCTTGCGACTATTGTGCATCTTCTGTTCCAAAGAAAATTCCATCTGCTTTGTAGCTGCCTTAAAAAAGAAAGCAACAAGATGCTCGTCTGTTCCTTCCGTCCGTATTGTTCGCAAAGCAGTAATATATTCCTGACGATCTTCTTTTTGTATAATCAATTCGGGACAATTATGACGTAACAAGATAAAGTTTGATAATAACCTACCAGTTCTCCCATTCCCATCACGGAATGGGTGCAAGTATTCAAAGAAACCATGGAACCGAGCAGACAGAACCATAGGGTGAAGTTCCCCACGTTCCATCATCTCTGCAGTTGATGCCATCAGTCGCGGCACCTGCGCCACCAGTCCTTCATGCTCGCCAAAAACCGTATCACCAGCAGCCATATCAACCGTTGTAAACTCACCAGGTACAGCATCAGCCTGCTTATAAGTGAGCGTACGAAGTGTTACCAACCTATTGATAGTCTTCAATAGTCCGACATCAAAAGGGTGGTCTAAATGATTGTGCATCCATTCGTATGCAGCAAAATGATCTGCCATCTCCTGACACTCCAACAACGACTTCCCAACAGGATGATAACCCAACTGTTCCTCAAACAGACAACGTGTATCATCCACTGAGAAAGAAGAACCCTCAATACCACAGCTATGGCAGGAAAAAAGGATTTCAGAATACTCTCTAAACTCTTTCTTTCCCATTGGCAACACTATCTTTTCGTAGTATGTTGCTGCCAATTCTTCATATAGTTTTATCTCTGTTTCAAACACGCTACAAAAATAACACTTTATTATCTAATATCCTTCATTCTTATGAATAAAACACAGAAAACGGCTAACAACTGAAGTCATCAACAATCTCAGCAGCTTTTCCTATTTGTAAACCTGGGGGCGCACAAGAAGATAAGAACAAGACAACCCTGAGGTTTTCATAATGCAATGGCAAAGAAAGAACAAGGTCTAACTTTCCATCTCCATCCAAATCGCCAGCAAATAGAAGACGGAAATAAGCCCCATCCACCTCCGCTTCTCTGCAGATTCGCTCTCCATTCAGTAACAGGGTATAGTTCTTATAGACATCCTCACCTTGTGCCTTTGCCTCTAACTTATAATGTTTTCCTGCAAAAGTAAAGCTACTTGTAGTGCCCGGCACAAGGAAAGTAGTATCAGAAATCTCTACATTAGCAGTCTTTACCTTCCCCAGATTGACAGGCAACTGATTGACGAATAAGATTGTATTTCGTTTCCCCGACAAGTGAGGTGTCATTCCTCCCACACATTCATCTTCCTTTTTCTGAATACTATAACGCGCCTTTCCTACATAATAATCTTTCCCATCCTTATATAGTTCAACCCAATTCTTATTTATCAATGTATCGGGGTTACAAAAACGATAAGCAAAAGGAACCAGAATTTTATATGTTAGTGGCTGCGTCTTTGCTACCTTAACACTATCTACTTTCTTCACAGGCACACTATCTTCCTGCTGTACCGACAGCTCCTTTGCCTGACTTACAGGCTTCTTGTCGGTACAAGAAAGTATTATGACACAAAAAATCGATAATAAAAAAGCATACTTTAATCTCATAATAAATATATTTTAATTGCCTTTCGACATACATAACTTAGTGCATTACATCCTACAGATGAATACTACTCAATACATTCCTTATATTATACTTTGACAAGTATAAAACCCGACTAACAACTGAGGTCATCCACTGTCTCTGCAGCTTTTTCCATTTACAAACCAGGAGCGAACAAGGAGATTCTGAGATATTCATTATCTAAAGGTGCTGAAAAAACAAGGTCTTATTTACAATCCTCATCCAAATTCCCAGCAAACAAAAAAATGATTGAAGGTCTAACAAAGGCGCAGTGTTTCCTTAGACACCTTATTTTTGAATGAGTTATTTAATATTTAAGTTTTCATATCAGCCTGTCTTCTGATTAACACAAGTGTCAAAGTGACTTAACAGTCATATTGATCATCTATCTCTCCCACTTGTCGAACTGGCTGACCAGGCAACGCACAGGACGATAAGAACAAGACAACTTTGAACTCACCAGTGTCACTTCTAAAGTCAATCACCAAATCTAACTTGCCATCACCATCAATATCACCTGCAAATAAGAGTTCAAAAGCAGCTTCAAATACTTTCGTTCGCTTTGCTATCTGTTTACCATTCAATAAGGTAAAACACGTAAAGGGTACTGAATCATCCTTCTTCTTTTCTTTTTTTATCTCCAAATTATAACGTTTTCCACCAAACATAAAGCTGCACACTTCATTAGGTCGTAAGGTAATATATTCATCAAAATTAAGGTTTGCAGCCTCTATTTCTCCTAACTTTGCAGGTAGATGATTGACAAAAAGGAATGCTTTTCTTTTCCCATATAATACATTTGCGGTATCACCTATATAGTCAGACCACCTTCTCTTAAGGGTATATTGTGCCTTTGCACGATAGAATTTCTTCCCCTTTTGGTAAATCTCCACCCAACTACTGTCAATCATCCTGCCTGGATTTATATAATGATAATGAGCCGGAACAAGGAATTTGTAATTGAGAGACTTACTGTTTTGGGATGATACATGTAAATGATTCCTGTTGGATTCCATGGTATCTGTTTCCATAGAATCAGCATTATCTTTTGATGAAACAGATATTTCTTGATCAGATTTAGCTGATTTCATGTCCGAACAAGAAAACAATAACGAGAATACTAACAAAGGAAAGATAAGTAACGCAATTCTCATTTATAAATTTAAAAATTAATTTCTATGTATGAATACTGACTTTATAATACTATAGAGAACCAACTACTGAAAGTTCTAACACCCAAAATCATCAACCACTTCCGCTACCTTTCTTACCAGTTGACCAGGTAAAGCACAGGAGGATAAGTATAAAGCAACATAAACTTCACCAAACACACCCGACAAATTAAAGACTAAATCTAACTTTCTATCACCATCAATATCACCTGCAAACATAAGACTGAAGTCAACTTTATCCAAATTTGTCCTTCTGACAATCTGCTTTCCATTTAAGAGAATGACTCCCTCATAAGATTGAGTACCATGTTTCGTGAAAACCTTTTCCTTAGTTATCAATTCATAATGCTTACCCTCAAAAGTAAAACGTAACGGAGTTCCTGGCTCTAAATAAAAGGAATCCAAGAAAGAATTAGGGGCAATATGAAGGTCTACACTATTCACTTTTCCCATTTTAGAGGGCAAATGATTAACATATAGAATAACGTCTCTCTCGCTTGTCAGTGTTGATACAGAGTCTCCTATAATCCCATCCCACTCTTTACCGATTGTATATTCTGCCTTAGAAAGATAGTATTTCTGACCTTTCTTATACAGTTCCACCCAAGTATCATCAATCAATGTATCAACCTTACATTGACGATAATTGAAAGGGATAAGTATTTTATATGAACGGTTTTCTATCTTCGAATCTTTTACCGACATATCCTTTATGCTATCCTTCCCCTTCTTCTGCACCTCAGACATATTATTTTTACTCAGAATCCCACTTTCTCTAACCGCCTTGACAGAACTCTTTTCTGTACAAGAAAAAAGTATCATACAAAGAGTCAACAAAAAGAATAGGGGCTTAACTTTCTTCATAATCACATAATTAATACCTTTCAACAAACGACCATATTATATATAACACGCTACAAATATAACATTTTCCATCTGAAATCCGTCCTAAAATGTATTAAATTATATAGGTAACAACCTTGATTCACTTGAAAGGAGAGCACCACAAAGTACGCTCACCACCGAAGGGAGGTATATCATTACGAAGACACCCATAGCACCTACCTCCAAAAACATAAATCTCTAAGCCGATTATACTACATTTTTTTTATTTTAATTTGCTGTCATTTTTAACATTTCATACAACCCTTTGTAGATTAATCAGTTGCACACCTACAACCCATGACAGATATGACAGCAAAATTATTTTGGGTAGAATCAGGTCCTGAAAGTCTTTTGCTTTAATCCATAACTTTTCTGTCAGCACGCCCATCGCAGATGTGCTATTTTAGTCCTGCCGGCCTTTCGTCTACGATTACAGTTAGTACTATCACCTCCTATCTCATCGGAAGCATAACTATAAGTGGGTATTTTGCCTCTTCACAGCCCTTATTTATCATTTTTATCCTAACTTCTTACACCACTTCCACGAATATTTACTATTTTTGTCATCAGTAATTAACAACAAGAACTAAGACATTTAAGCTTATGAAAACAGACAAAATGCAAATTGAACACAACCTCCCTTCAGAGTGTACAACCATCATCATTGGTCAAGAACAGACTGCTGATGGTTCGATGATAGTAGCGCGTTCAGAGGACTGGGACGCTATGGAAGCTAAGAACTACGAGATATTCGAGGATACAGACAATGGTCCACGTGAGTTCGTTGCAATGGATAGCCCTTTCCGTTGCGAACTCCCGGAGAAGGCCTTGGGCTATACTGCCCTCTCTCCGTATAATCTTCACGGCCATTGGGGTAGTGCTGGTTTCAACACAGCAGGTGTGGGAATGAGTGCTACAGAGAGTATCTTCAGTAGTGACGAGGTGTTGGAACACGACCCATTAGTAGAGAATGGTGTGGCAGAGAACTCCGTCTTCAACATAACCCTACCTTACGTACGCACCGCTCGTGAAGGTGTTGAGCGATTGGGTATGCTCATCGAGAAGTATGGTATTGCTGAGGGCTTCGGCATTGGCTTTGTAGATAGCAAGGAAATATGGTACTTAGAGACTGCTTGCGGCCATCGTTGGTTGGCTTGCCGTATGCCAAAAGATCAGTATTTCGTTACTGGTAACCAGAGTCGCTTCCGTACTTACGACCCAAATGATAAGGAGAATTACCTCGCATCAGCCGACTTGATTGAATTTGCTGAGAAGCATGGACTCTATAACCCAGCACAGGGTGCATTCGACTTCCACGTTGCCTATGCACGTGATGTCGTCCTTGACACTACATATAACTACCCACGTGTATGGGGTCTACAGCAGTTATTCTCTCCAGAAATCAAGAATGACGTAACACGAAACACCTTCCCTGTCTTTGCTAAGCCTGCTCATAAAATCACACTGACCGAACTCCGCACGGCGTTCCGCTTCCACTACGATAATACAGAGCACGACCCATATCTCAATAGCAATCCAAAGGAGCCTTACCGTCCTGTTTCTATCTTCCGTACCACCCAGACTCACCTCCTACAGGTACGTCCAGAACTGCCACAGGCTATCGGTTGTATCAACTATGTCGCTATGGGTATGGCCGACCTCGGTGTGTTCCTTCCACTCTATCAGGGTATCACTTCTTATCCTGAAGCCTATACAAAGGGTAATGGAGAGTCAAGTGCTGACTCAGCTTATTGGAAGTTCCGCAAGATAATGGTATTGGGTATGACCAACTACAACAAGTATGCTCCTATCATCAAGGAGGCTTACGCAAACTTTGAAGCTGAGACCGACCAGCGCCAACGTGAGATGGAAGAGGAATATCTGCGCATCTATAAGACGCAACCTCTCCATGCACAAGACCTGTTACAGGCGTTCTCTGACAAGGTTCTTAACAATGCACTCGACCTTGCCGACCGTCTGCAAGAACGACTCTTCACGCTGATGACGCAAGACATACAGCAGGAATATCTCTTCCACGGAGCATAATATCGAGAAGGGATTATAGATAATTCCATCACACATTGGGCTGTATCAACTTGTATGAACACACTTGATACAGCCCTTCTTGTGGCGTATTAATAAGGTAGGACAACCATGGAAAGGTAAAAAAACTATCATTTCACCTTATATATAACTTTTTTTTCCTATCTTTGCAACCGAGAGTTATTCCACAGCCTCCTAACAGAAGCAAAGTAATACTCGACAGGCTCGCTCTGATAGTTCAATGGATAGAACGTAGGTTTCCTAAACCTTTGATCCGGGTTCGATTCCCGGTCGGAGTACAAACAGCTGCTTTTCTTCTCTTATCGACAAGAGACAAGGGGCTGACTATCCTTTTTTATACGGATTTACTACTAACAACCTAACAGGAAACATATACCCCATAGTGTTTTTCAATCCGCTCTCAAACTATAGAGAGATAAAAGACGAAACTTTATGATTGGTGCTATTATAGGAGATATTGTAGGCTCACGCTTCGAGTTCGGAGCGGTCCCACAGAAAGGCTTTGAGCTTTTCACCCCCGATTGTGCTTACACTGATGATACGATATGCACCATGGCTATTGCCGATGCGGTGCTGAACGAGCGCGACTATCAGGAGAGTCTGCTTGATTGGTGTCGGCGCTATCCAGACCCAATGGGCGGCTATGGCAATCGATTCTATCAATGGATTAACGCAGACAACCCTGTGCCAATGAACTCTTTCGGCAACGGTTCTGCCATGCGTGTCAGCCCTATTGGCTGGCTATTCGACGAGTGGGAGGATGTGATTGAGGAGGCTAAGAAGAGCGCAATGGTAACTCATAACCACCCAGAAGGCATCAAGGGTGCACAATGTATTGCTGAAACCATCTGCTGGCTACGACTGATGCGTTTCTCAAAGTCGGATGTCGAGCGCAAAGTTGAGAAATTCTTTGGATACGAATTGCCTCCTATGCGCGACATAAAGAAGATTGGCTCAGAGGGACACTTCGATGCTACCTGCCAAGAAACAGTACCGATGGCACTGCGCTGCTTCATGGATGCTAATAGTTTTGAGGATACTATCCGCCTTGCAGTACTGTGTGATGGCGATACCGACACGAAAGCTTGCATCGCTGGTTCGGTTGCTGAAGCCTATTATCCTGTACCAGAATGGATGATAGAGAAGGCTATCAGCTACTTGCCCGACGATATGCTCAATATCCTCGGACAGTTCTATGAGCGCATACAAGATAGCTGTGGACCTAAAAAGCGGTAGACTCATCCTACGTCGATACGATAGCTTTCAACAGGAAAAAGTAGTCGCTTAATTGTCTTAGAAACAGTTCTTGAGGCATCAACAGACCTACTATGCTTTTTGAAGCTTATTGATTACAAACTATCACATTGTTATATTATTTACTTGATATAAATCAATAATAACGCATAAACCCAAAATAACTATTGAAAAAGTTGCAAATATGAAATAAACTCCATATCTTTGCATCGTGTTTTTCATAGTATTAGATTTAAGGTTAACAAAGGTTGGACTACAGCGGTAGTCCTTTTTTTATGCCTATAAGTCTCGTACTACAACCTTTCTAACAATAAACACGACTCTACCCTACTGTTTTATGCTGTCCGAAAAACAATCTTCATAACCCTTACTCCTTCATATCTTACTCGTTTCATCCGTCCTCCCATTATGCTTTCGAATGTTTCTTATAGTCTTAGCATTTGTTCTTTTGTACCAAACATACGTGCCCTATCATCTTTGATAGTCTTTTTATATGAACTACCTCGATAAGCATCTCACCCTTCGAAGGTCAATTTAAGAGCGTAAAATATCTTTGCATAACAACAAACCAATCATCCTCTCAACAAGTGCATAACATCCCCTACCACCGAGTTTATAACCAACAAGAAATCAATAGGTTACAAGCTGCGTTTAAGAAGAAGCCTTTCTTGCTTCAAGAAGGGCGTCTTCAACACCCAAGAAGGGCATGTTCTTGAATGTAGAAGAGCCTCTTCTTATTTCAACATCAGCCTCTTCTCGAATGAAAGGGGAAATGATTAACGAAAAATATCAACAATTCCTATCCGTATGGTTAGTATTCTTTCTCTCTCTATCAGTATTCTTGTAGGGATAAGTTCACGCATCACACCATCCCCCAAAAGAAATTTCATCCATTATCATGACGCCTTTCATATACCTTCCTCACCTTATAATATTATAGTGGGTATCCCAAAAACCTATAGTGTGAATGATAGACTCTATCACTATTAAACGCAAACCAAACAATAAGAAGAGGGACATTAAAGCAACTTACAGATACAGATATAGGCCATTACAGACACTCATGAGCATCCATAATAGCCTATACACATCTAATCTATGTCCCTTTTTCATTCCAAAGAAACACTTTGGAACTAAGGATTATCTACTCTTCACCATCTTCAAGAAGTATTCATGCACACGCATGTCATCGTCTAACTCGGGATGAAAAGCAGTAACAAGTTGGCTTCCTTGACGAGCGGCAACGATATGACCATCGACCTCTGAGAGTACTTCCACCTCTTCGCTTGCCTCCTTAATATAAGGTGCACGAATGAAGGTCATTGGTATGTCGCCCTCAATCCCCTTAAAGCAAGCCTCCGTATGGAAACTTCCTAACTGCCTACCGTAAGCATTACGGGCAGCAGTCGTGTGCATTGTAGCCAAACGAGGAGGGACAGGAGCAGACGGACTATTCCCCTCTACCTCACGAGCAAGGAGTATCAAACCCGCACAAGTACCAAAGACAGGTAGTCCTCCCTCAATCGCCTCACGAATAGGAGTAAGCAAACCAAGGTCGCGAAGGAGTTTACCTTGGGTGGTACTCTCGCCCCCTGGGATTATCAACCCATCTTTCTCCTGCTCCCAATCATCCAATTGGCGTACCTCAAAGCAGTCGACACCCAGTTTTCTGAGCATCATCTCATGCTCTAAGAACGCCCCCTGCAGGGCAAGAACTGCTATTCTCATTGTCCACGCTCGGCCATGAGCACTTCAATCTCATGCTCGTTGATACCAACCATAGCCTCACCTAAGTCTTCTGACAATGCTGCCAACTCCTTAGGGTCATTATAGTTTGTAACCGCCTTAACGATGGCTGCTGCACGCTTAGCAGGGTCGCCACTCTTAAAGATACCAGACCCAACGAACACACCCTCGGCTCCTAACTGCATCATCAATGCCGCATCAGCAGGAGTAGCCACGCCACCTGCAGCAAAGTTAACCACAGGAAGCTTACCATTATCATGTACATACTTCACGAGGTCATAAGGTGCTTGCAACTGCTTAGCAGCCTCAAAGAGTTCGTCCTCACGCTTACCAACGAGCTCGCGAATCTGACTCTGCATCAGACGCATGTGACTAACAGCCTGTACAACATCGCCAGTACCAGGCTCACCCTTGGTACGGATCATCGTTGCACCCTCTGCAATACGACGCAGGGCCTCGCTCAGATTACGTGCACCACAGACGAATGGCACCTCAAACTGGGTCTTGTCGATATGATAGATATTATCCGCAGGAGAGAGAACCTCGCTCTCATCAATGTAGTCAATCTCTATTGCTTGTAGAATCTGAGCCTCAGCAATATGACCTATACGGCACTTTGCCATCACAGGGATAGTCACTGCCTCTTGAATACCTTTGATCATCTTAGGGTCACTCATACGTGACACACCGCCAGCAGCACGTATATCAGCAGGGATACGCTCTAAGGCCATTACTGCACAAGCACCTGCAGCCTCAGCGATACGAGCCTGCTCTGGTGTGGTTACGTCCATGATTACACCGCCCTTCAACATCTGGGCAAGGTTGCGGTTTAGTTCTTGTCTATTCGCCATAATAGTTTAATTTTTTAGTTCTCCTACCTTGCTACTCTCATAAATGAATGTGCATGAGGAAATACATGTATTAGTTAATAATAGAAATTCACTTTGGAACGAGCAGAGAATCGTAAGGACAATACTTGCATTTACCTGCTTCAAAAGCCTTCATGCTGTCCTCAACTCTGCCTCGTTAGGCTCTCCTCACTTTGATAAAGCCCTTCCCTCCTTAATATAATAAGGTAGGGTAATTATAGACCTGCCCCTACTATATCCCGTTAGGCTCTCCCCTCCCTCGGAGGGGCTGGGGGAGGTCCCTCCTACGTCCGTCTCCATTCACTCGGACTATGCCCCATTAGCTTCTTAAAGAACTTAGAGAACTGTGCTTGTGAGGCAAATCCATGCTCGTAAGCTATCTCTTGAATCGTCTTTTGTGTCGTCCGAAGCTGACAAGCAAGTGCGTCTGCAAGTGTATGATCAATAATAGTTTTAGGCGACTTACCCGATATCCGATGTGCTACCTGCGATAGATAACGTGGAGAGACATTCAGACAATCAGCATAGAAAGCTACATCACGATTCGTACGATAGTGTAATTGCACCGCTTCCAAGAATTCATAATACAGCTGACTACTGCGTCCACTGATGTCACTCTTCCTTGTTATAAGTGTGCGGACATATTCTCGTGCATGCTTTATAGCTTGCTCCATCGGCTCGTCTTGGCTTAGATAGACAGCAAGAGACGACGAGAAACTATTGGCAAGACCGTGTTGTAAAGGGTCGTCGAGCACGTAGGTGCAAACATCTGTCTCTTTCTTTCCCTTCAACGAAGGACTGTTAAAGATTTTCTCAGTCTCCCCCTCCCGCAGGATGACAAGCGAACACAAAGGTAGTAGTCGGCAACGTATCTGCGTTATCACATCATCTGACAACAGTCGGTCACCATTACTCGCTGTGACAATAGGGTCGTAGATAATATGATGAGGACGATACTTCAACAGTACATCTACCACAACAGCTAACGTCTCAGTAGTTCTTATCATTCCAACCTTTACTGTGTCGGGCTGCATATCATTGATAATAGCCTCGATCTGACCCCTTACAATCTCAGCAGGGAGGTCGTAGAAGGCCTGAATACCTAAGGTGTTCTGCACCGTGACAGACGTAACAGCCGACACGGCATAGCCCCCTAAGGCCGCTATCGTCCTGATATCAGCTTGCACACCAGACCCACCAGTGCTATCTGAACCTGTTATTGTGAGGATTGTCTTCAATAGCTTCGGATTATTATTTGCCTACAAAGTAAATTGAAAATATTGAATTCACCAAGAGTTATTCCTAAATTGACAAGAAAAACTACCCTTCTGACTTTTATCAGGCTCATCATCTCCATTAGACTTATTAGTCTTATAGTAGTCAAAATACCTACTATTAGGTATTGACACATTAATAATAATCGCATAACTTTGCGATGTTATTTACAAACCAAATAATTACTAATGAAAAAGTATTTACTAATCTTAACGGCCATGTTTTGTTCTATAGTGGCCATGGCACAAAATACCGATGCAATGCTCTTCGGTGATGTAAAAGCTAAAGAAGGTGGGAAGCATCTTCCACATGCTGTAATTAGAGTAAAAGGTACCAACCTCAAAACTCAGTGCGATGCTACAGGACATTTCAAACTGAGTAATCTTCCACTGGGCAAGCAGGTTATCATTGCCACACTGGATGGTTATCAGCAACAGGAAAAAGAGGTAGACATGGTTAATAATAAAGGTACTGAGGTCTACTTTGAACTGGAGAAAGACCCATTGGAGTTGAGCCAGGTCGTTGTAACAGGTACTCGCACCAGTCACTTCGTAAAGGATGTGCCTATCCGTACGGAGGTTTTGACATCACAAGCTATCACTAAGAAGAATGCGCAGAACTTATACGAAGCACTTGAAGGTGTTCCTGGTATTCGTGTAGAACAGCAGTGCCTGTTCTGTAATTTCTCTGAGGTTCGTATGCAGGGATTGGGTGCCGAGCACACACAAGTACTCATTGATGGTGAGCCAATCTACTCTGGTTTGGCTGGCGTCTACGGCTTACAACAGATTGGAACCAATGACATCGACCGTCTTGAGGTAGTGAAAGGGGCTGGTTCAGCCCTCTATGGAAGTAGTGCCGTTGCTGGTGCTATCAACATTATATCAAAGGAACCAACCTTCGAGCCATCTGTTAATGGTGATATTCAGTTCGGAAACTTTGGCTTCAAGAGCTATAAGGGTTCTGGATCTATGCGTTATAACAACATCGGACTGAGTGTTTTCGCATAGCGTACACAGATGGATGCTATCGACCGCACACAGAATGGTCTGACACGTAAGGAGGTTAAGCATAAGGATGGTATCTCTGACCGTGTGGACGAGACGATGAATAACCTTGGTTTCAGCCTTTATTTCTACCAGCCTTTCGCTAAGAACGATAAGCTCGTATTGCGTGGTAAGGCGATTGATGAGCACCGTTTCGGTGGTGTCATGACGAATGATCAATACTTGAACCCATATACTGACGGTACAGAAGACATCCGCACCAACCGCCTTTCAGCTGACCTTGCTTACACCTTGCCTATCGGTAAGCATTCAGAACTGAACCTTACGACAGCGTATGTATATCATAAGCGTCAGGCAACAAACGATACTTTCCTCCATGACTATATGGATTCTCACAAGGATCCAGCACATCCTGACGAGGACGGTGCGGAACCTGACGTTTCTATGATGCGTCCATACATTGCTAAGGAGAATACGGTAACACCATCTATCACCTTCACTTCTATCCTTGGCAACCATACACTGCTTGGTGGTGTGCAGGGTTATTTCACTCGTTTACGTGAGACTGGACTCTATGTCATCTCTGCTGAGGACGAGAAGACAAGTCCTTACTATGGCGTTCCTTATACTTCTATTGGTAAGAAGCACGCTAACGAGGTTGGTTTCTTCATACAGGATGAGTGGAACGTGACACCAAAGTTGACCGTTGTACCGGGTATCCGTGTCGATTCTCATAGCTCTGGTGAGGAGTACACTACCAGTGTAAAGGTTTCTGATAGTGCCTTCCCAACAACAAAGTTTAGCAAGACAACTGTCAATCCTCGTATTGCTATTAAATATGAAGTTACTCCTTCCCTCGTTCTTCGTGCTAATATAGGAACAGGGTTCCGTGCTCCTTACGGATTCTCTGAGGACCTTCATCTATGTAGTGGTTCGCCACGTGTGTGGAAATCATCTAACCTCAAAGGTGAACGGGCTATTAGCTATAACCTCTCAGCAGACTATTATGCAAAAAAGTATCAGTTCAGCATCAACATCTTCCGCACCAACTTGAAGGATAAGATTCAGTTCTCTCCTGCAGACGATGAGGTTAAGAAGTTCGGTTACTCTTACCAGTGGGAGAATGTCGACGATGCTTACGTACAGGGAGTGGAGTTAGGTGCAAAAGCAAACCTCTTCCGCAACTTTAATGCTGGCATCAACTGGACCTTCAATCAAGGTAAATTTAAGCATGAGCGTGCAGACTGGTCAGACCCTAACGATGAGACAGTAAAGGAGTTCCCACAGCGCTTGCAATATGCTAAGGATAGTCGTAACATCTCTCGTTTCCCTGCAATGACTGGCGATATCGACCTCGATTATACCCCTGGTACATGGAGTTTCTCTCTCACAAGCTCATTGCAAGGACGAATGTACATCGACTACAACTCTGAAGACGATGGTGCAACGTCAAAGATAAAGAAGACTAATACCTTCATGCTCTTCAACTGTCGTGCTGCAAAACGCTTCGGTATGTGTACTGTCTATGCTGGTGCTAAGAACATCTTTAGCTACATTCAAGACGAAAAGCATACAGATGACGCAGCCTTTATGTATGCTCCTGTATATGGCGCAACATGGTATGTAGGTCTCAGCGTTAAACTATAAGATACTCTCTGAATTATTTAATGGGTGGTTCAACATCCCATCCTTGACGTTCCTTTTTCTTTCTGGTAAGCGACACCAGTATTCTTCTCGGAACACAATGCTGTATGACATTACCAGAAGAAGCGAACGAACCATGCGGCTCCCGAATCTTTTATAAAGGTTTGGGAGCTGTTTTTCGTATTCATACAACATTTGTGGAATAGCATTTGAGGATATCTACCCCAAGAATAGTATATTGTATGAATGTCATGATAAGATAAATAGAATCAAGATATAAGATGATTGAATTGTATTCTTAAGATGTTAGAAGGCTTGTATATTCGTATTTTTTTACTCAAATCGCTCATTAGCGCCTAACCATATTTTGTTTTATTATCCAGCAGATTGTATGGTTTTGGGCGCAGGCGTAGCGAGTTACGTCAAGTTACAAAGACAGACAAGATGCCGATAAGAAAAGAAAAGATGTTAGGAAACAATACCATAGTAATAAAAACTACAAATTTTATGGTCTTATAACGCATTTGGGATTAACTAAATATTATAATCGAATGAACTTTTTAGAACAAGATTAGAATCACCTTTTCCTACTATTTTTTTTGTTCTTTCCAATTCAAATCATTACATTTGCATATTATAAAGTAATCAATGAAGACGTTACAACTTATTTCACAACAATTATTAAACGAATTTGAAAGGATAAAGCTATGGGATTAAAAGATATTTTCAAACGCCAACTGAGAACCGTCATAGAATGGAAAGAACAGAAGCCTAACCTATTATTTCATCAACTGGAAACCACAACAGATGAAATAAAGAACGCTAGTAAACTTATTATTGCACCTGGTCAGGGTTGCATTATCGTCTATGATGGACAGGTGAGAGCCACACTTACAGAACCAGGAGTGTATGAGATGGAGTCTGACAACCATCCTTTTATCACCACATTGCTTAACATCTCTCAGCAAGCAGAGAGCGACCATAAGATGAGGTTCTACTTCTTCCGTACAGCGGAGATGGTGAACATCCTTTGGGGAACTGCTTCGCCAGTGAAATACATAGAGCCTGATTATCAATTACCAGTGGCTCTCGGGGTTTGTGGAAACTTCTCTGTAAAGATACAAGATGCGTCTCAAATGTTCGTCACACTGCTTGGAACAATCGCAGACTATTATGCAGAGGATGTGCAAGAACTCGTATCTTCACGTATTGTGACGCCACTCACAGCCTTTCTTGCAGTCAAAGCCTACCCTTACCGAGAGGTGGATACCCACATAGGTGAGCTTTCTAAGGAGTTACAAGAGAAGACTTCAGAGGAGTTATCATGCTTAGGTTTGGAGCTAACCGACTTCCGTATCGCTTCTGTTACATTCGATGACGAAACGATGGGACGCATTGGTAGGATTGCAAACATGACTACTGAGAAGTATGCAGCAGCCGAGGTAGACCTTGATTACACTGGATTGCAGAAGTTAGGAGCCTTACGTGATGCTGCAAAGAACGAAGGTGGACTGGCAGGAGCAGGCTTGCAAATGGGAGCAGGACTACAGTTAGCACAAGACATATTCAAGTCGAGCGATGTTAGTAGTGACCCTACTCTACGCCTACGAAAGCTCAAGAAACTCTTAGATGAACAACTCATCACTGCTGAAGAATACGAACAAAAGAAGAACGAAATACTTTCTAAATTATGAATAAAGTCTTAATCCCCGCCATAGCAGTCCTCTTTGTCAATATCATTGCAGGTCTGGTACTATCAATCTATCCATTGGTAAACATGCTCTACACAAGTGTTGCCATTATAGTCAACACCCTATTGGTTGTGATGTTATTTGCCCTTGGTGCAGAGCGTTCACATCGTTTGAGTCTTGGTATGCTCTTCCTCTTAGCAGGAATCATAGAGTTTGTTAGTGGAATGATAGCACCGAGTGGCGTAAAAGACAACTGGTGGATTATCCTCTTCGCTATCTTTACAGCCATAGAAGCTATCTTGTGTTATCTAACCATACATTATAAGAAACAATAAAAAGTACTGATTGAGTTATACAATGTCAACAAAGATAAAACCAATAAAGTGCCCAAACTGTGGTAGCGAGAAGCATGTTCAACTGGATGAAAAGCGCTATCAATGTAGAAATTGTGGGACGGAATACTTCTTGGATGACGATGATATAACCATTAATGTCAAGCATAATTTCGAATACGAAAACTTCACGCAGCCCAAAGAAGAGCCCCGCGTCACCATGAGCAATGTGATAAGAAACCTAGCGGTTGTACTTATTGTCTTTCTCTTTCTGTATGCAGCTAAGCACTTTTGGGGCGGAGATATCAAAGTAAGTAAGCTCTTGGGTGTAAGTGATTTATTCTCTGTCGACTCCGTAGAGGTGACAGATGACTACGATGCCATCTACCCTATGAAGCATAAAGGACGTATTTGTTTCTTCTACGTAACGAATCGTAGGTACGATTACGGGCTTAACGATGATAAGACCTTAGTAGATGGTCACTATTATGGATTCGTCGATGCGCAGACTGGACAAGTGTTAGCTGATAAGCTCCTCATCAGTAATGAAGAGAGCAAAAGCCTTGAGATGTACTCGTTTGATGAGCTTAATTTGCAGCATCTCCCGCAAGCAGACAAGTGGTTCTGCATAGTCCCGGAACAGTTTATATACGAAGTTGACCCACAAACACTCACGATGAGTAATGTCACAAATACTATCTTTGCTCATAAGGAAGCAATGTCAAGTGGGATCTCATCTGTGAATTTTATCTTTAGAATAAACGATGGTCACGCTAATTCATTAGAGGGAGGTGAGGGCTTCGAAGTATCTAATAATTTGGCAGAAAATTACTATTACTTTCCTGCAACAGACCATCTTTATACGGAGGAAGCTTATAAGTATGCCCAAAAGCTACCAGCTTCTGGACTCAAAGGAGAGCTACGTAAGGATGTAATGTATGAATTGGAAAGTAAGAACTCAAGTGAGTCATCCAATCAAAAAGGTCAAAACATAATAAATAGAGTACAATACACGCATTACCTAGGAAACCCTCAGTACCTTAATGACTCTCGCAATGGTAAATATGATTTTGTATATTCTGACATGCGAGTTGTCGATAATCAGCCAATAACAGATTGGTTCACAGGATTCGATGCAGAGCTCATTTATCAAGATTCAAAGTATTTATGTATTGAGTATAAGGCAAATATCTCGAAGAATGCACCAACTATTCTTCAGCTAAGAAACACTAATGGAGGAATCCTTTGGACACGCTCTCTTGATTGTCCAATAAAGATTGGTGGTGTTCTACGAGACAATCAGAAGATATGGTTCAGAGCAACAAGAGAGCACACAGATCGCTATGATGATGAATATATCATGAGCCTTACGTTAAAAGGAGGTAACATAAAATACGAATATAAGTTTGCAACTATTCACAACGTAAGGAAGCAATAAGTAGATATAACAAATACAGAAAAAGCAATACAATGTCAACAAAGATAAGACCCATAAAGTGCCCGAATTGTGGCAGTGAGAAGCATCTTCAGTTGGATGAAAAGCGTTATCACTGTAAAAACTGCGGTACAGAATACTTCCTAGATGATGACGACATAAACATTAATGTCAAGCATCAATTTGATTATGGAGGCTTCACACGCACCAAAGGAGACTCAGACATCTCCACTATCAATGTGATAAAAGTATTCGCTATCATCGGTGGTTCTTTATTCTTTCTATTCATGTTATTGTTCTTCAGCATAGACTCTTCCAAGCCAAGCGCTAGTTATAAAGACTCTATCAGCGTAGAAGATTCATATAAAGCCATTGTCCCTGTAAAGCATAACGGACGTGTTTGTTTCTTCTATTTAACCGACCGTAGTTTCAGTAACTGGTATTCTGACGACGAGACACCACCATCAGGTTACTATTATGGATTCGTCGACCCAGATAGTGGGAAGGTGTTTGCTGACAAACTTTTCATCAGTGATGACGATGCAAGGAAGATTGGTATGACAGCTTTCCACATGCTTGA
>OGJT01000126.1_pt1 | contig 48930 bp, 49 predicted proteins | sample 1572331 | NCBI WGS metagenome assembly OGJT01 (sample SAMEA2582094, study PRJEB24529) | metagenome | biome: Human gut stool | place: China | collected 2011
TCACACGGTGTTGTTTACCGCCACTTTGGAAAACTGCGTACATAAATACTCCGCTTAATTGTGTTTCCCTGCTCTTTAGCAGTCCACACTTAAAAATTCATATAAATAGGTCGCAAATTCTACGGAAAAATCCTACCTATGGCAAGAATTTATTTACAATAAAATAAAAAAATTCCCTTCATTTGCGGATTGATTTCAGAAAGTCCGAAAATTCGGGTAAAATGCACCGCACTTTTGACTAATAATAGATGAAAAAATGAAGAAACAAGATCTTATGAGCATAGACGAGATCCAGAAACTTGCAGATCCCGATATGCAAAAAGTTAATCAAAATATTCTTGCTCAGCTTAATTCAGATGTTCCATTAATAGGCCAGTTAGGTTTTTATATTGTTCAAGGCGGTGGTAAGCGGATCCGTCCATTGATCGCAGTTCTCGCAGCTCGATCTTTAGGGTTTGAGGGCTCTAATTCAATTACTTGTGCTACTTTTGTTGAATTTATTCATACTGCCTCTTTATTGCATGATGATGTGGTGGATGAGTCCGATATGCGTCGTGGGCGCGCTACGGCAAATTCAGAATTTGGGAATGCTGCCAGTGTACTTGTAGGAGACTTTATTTATACGCGAGCATTTCAATTAGTAGCGCAATTAGAGTCATTGAAGATTTTGGGAATTATGGCCGATGCGACTAACGTTTTAGCGGAAGGCGAAGTTCAGCAGTTAATGAATGTTAATGATCCCGAAACGAGCGAAGCTAATTATATGCGTGTAATTTATAGCAAAACTGCTCGTTTGTTTGAAGTGGCTGGTCAGGCCGCTGCAATTGTTGCGGGCGGAACAGGAGCTCAAGAAAAGGCTTTACAAGATTATGGGCGTTATCTTGGAACTGCATTTCAGCTTGTGGATGATGTATTGGATTATAGTGCAAATGCGCAAGCTCTAGGTAAAAATGTAGGCGATGATTTAGCTGAAGGAAAACCGACCCTTCCTCTGCTACATGCTATGCGTCATGGTAATGTTCAACAGGCGGCTTTAATTCGTGAAGCGATTGAGCAAGGCGGTAAACGTGAAGCTATTGATGAAGTATTAGCTATTATGGCTGAGCATAAGTCTTTAGATTACGCGATGAATCGTGCAAAAGAAGAAGCTCAAAAAGCCGTAGATGCAATTGCAATGTTGCCAGAGAGTGATTATAAGAAGGCATTGATTTCTTTGGCTTATTTGTCTGTGGATAGAAATTATTAGCCCTTAATTTAGCTTATATACTTGATACCCGTTAATTTTAATTAAACTTTATGAATACAGAACTTCAATCTAAACCTGAGCAAAGTGCGGTTAATTTTCAAGGTAAAACTCGTAAACAAAAAGTACGCAAAGATCCTAACGCACCTTTTATTCGTGAAAAACTTGAGTTGCCAGATGGACATAATAAACTTCTTTTACATTCATGCTGTGCGCCTTGCTCGGGTGAGGTGATGGAAGCAATCCTTGCATCTGGCATTGAATTTACGATTTATTTTTACAATCCAAACATTCATCCACTCAAAGAATATTTAATTCGTAAAGAAGAAAATATTCGTTTTGCCCAAAAATTTGGCATTCCATTTATTGATGCAGATTACGATCGTCAAAATTGGTTTGATCGTGCTAAAGGAATGGAATGGGAGCCAGAGAGGGGTATCCGTTGTACTATGTGTTTTGATATGCGCTTTGAAAAAGCCGCTGAATATGCTCATGAACATGGTTTCCCTGTATTTACTAGTTGCCTGGGTATTTCTCGCTGGAAGGATATGAATCAAATCAATGGCTGTGGGCATCGCGCTGCGGAAAAATATGATGATGTTATTTATTGGGATTATAACTGGCGTAAAGAAGGTGGCTCGCAACGCATGATTGAGATTAGTAAGCGAGAGCGGTTTTATCAACAGGAATATTGCGGTTGTGTGTATTCTTTACGTGATAGTAATAAATGGCGAGAAGAGACGGGGCGTCAAAAAATTGAAATTGGTAAACTTTATTATACGCCAGATTAAGCTCTCTCTTTAATAAGGCTCATATTTTCAGCCTTATTTTCTTTTAAAATTAAGATTGATAGACATTTAAAAAGACCAATTACATCAATTTATAGCATTCTTCATAAAAATTAGGCAGAATAAGGAAAATTATTGAGTTCAAAAAAGGATCAAACTATGACTAAACATTATGATTACATCGCTATTGGCGGTGGCAGTGGCGGTATTGCTTCTCTAAATCGTGCTGCAAGCTATGGAAAAAAATGCGCAATCATTGAAGCAAAACATCTTGGCGGTACTTGTGTAAATGTAGGTTGCGTACCTAAAAAAGTAATGTTTTATGGTGCACATATTGCAGAAGCAATTAACAATTATGCGCCAGATTATGGCTTTGATGTTGAAGTGAAAAAATTTGATTTTTCAAAACTAATTGAAAGTCGCCAAGCCTATATTGGTCGTATTCATACATCTTATAACAATGTATTAGCAAAAAATAACATTGATGTAATTAACGGTTTCGGAAAATTTGTCGATGCGCATACTATTGAAGTAACACTTGCTGATGGTAAAAAAGAACAAGTAACCGCAGATCATATTTTAATCGCAACAGGTGGCCACCCATATCGCCCAAACATTAAAGGACAAGAATACGGCATTGATTCAGATGGTTTCTTCGCATTAACAGAATTACCAAAACGCGCTGCGGTTATCGGTGCCGGCTATATTGCCGTTGAACTTTCTGGTGTATTAAACAGCCTAGGCGTGGAAACCCATTTATTAGTGCGTCGCCATGCGCCAATGCGTAATCAAGATCCATTAATCGTAGAAACATTAGTGGAAGTACTTGCGCAAGATGGAATTCAATTACATACCAATTCCACACCATCTGAGATTGTTAAAAATGCAGATGGTTCACTTACAGTAAAATGTGATGGCCAATCTGATGTTACTGTGGACTGTGTTATTTGGGCTGCGGGTCGTGTTCCAGCGACAGATAAAATTGGCTTAGAAAATGCTGGCGTAGAAACGAATGAACGAGGCTATGTCAAAGTAGATAAATATCAAAATACTAATGTAAAAGGCATTTATGCAGTAGGCGATATTATCGAAAACGGCATTGAATTAACACCAGTTGCAGTTGCAGCAGGTCGTCGCCTTTCTGAGCGTTTATTCAATAATAAACCGACTGAACATTTAGATTACAATTTAGTTCCAACCGTTGTATTCAGCCATCCACCAATAGGCACTGTAGGTTTAACTGAACCTCAAGCTATTGAACAATATGGTGCTGAAAATGTTAAGGTATATAAATCCTCTTTCACAGCAATGTACACTGCGGTCACTCAACATCGTCAACCGTGCAAAATGAAATTGGTTTGTGTGGGTAAAGATGAAAAAGTTGTGGGGTTACATGGTATTGGTTTCGGTGTAGATGAAATGATTCAAGGATTTGCCGTAGCAATCAAAATGGGCGCAACAAAAACTGATTTTGATAACACCGTGGCGATTCACCCAACGGGTTCAGAAGAATTCGTGACCATGCGTTAATCTTTAAAGCAAAGAAAAAAGAGCGGTAAATTACCGCTCTTTTCTGTTTCTAATTTTACTTAAGTATGTTTAGCTACGTTTAACCAATTTCGTCCAGTTATAATAACCGTACAACGAGTTAAGTAAGTAAGCTGAGTACATTAAGTACATGGCTGGTGTTTCTGCCCATAAGAAAATAGAAAGGATATTTAAAGCAATCCATAACAACCACTGTTCACGATAACGCAAAATCATTAAAATCTGTGCAGCAACCGTAATAATTGTGGTTAGACCATCTAAACCAGTTGAACTGCCGCCAGCCGCTTGTAATGCTTGAACAAAAAGCAAGGTCCCAACCGTAGTCACAACAATTAATGTCATCCATCCTTTAACAGTTAAAGCTTTGGCAATCACACTTTCTCCACCATCACTATTTTGCATATTGGCTTTCCACATGAAATAACCAATAAATTGAGATGGCAAATATACATAGAGTACGGTATTCATTTCACCTAAGAAATTTGATCCCCAAGCGACATAAAAATAAGTGTAAGCAAAAATTAATCCAAAGAAATAATTACTAATTTTACCTTTACTTACCAATACCACACACAAAATACCAGAAATACCAGAAATCATTGCTAACCAAGAATCTGGCGCTTGCACATAAGCCCAAATCTGCGCAATGATAAAAAGTGCAAGCCATATTACTTCAAAAGGCTTCCAGCCAGCAACAAACTCTTGCTTAAGACGTTCAATTAAAGTCATTTTTACTCCTTTTAGGTTTTCAGGTTGGTATTTTTACACAATTATTTTTTTAATGTAAAACATCCTATCAGATTATTCTAAACGTTATTGGTACACCAAATTTTATCTAATAAAAACGAGTAGTTTCTCTCTTCTCAAAGTAATAAGAAAATTAAATACAGTAATCTAAGTCTAAAGGCATTTTAGCTTGCATTAAAAATTGTCGAGTGCGTTCTTGTTTTGGGCAAGTAAAGAATTTATCTGCTGTATTTTGTTCTACAATATGCCCATCCGCCATCAAAATCACACGATCTGCAACATCTTTCGCAAACTGCATTTCATGAGTAACAATAATCATAGTCCATCCTTCCTGTGCAAGCATTTTAAGGGTTTGCAATACTTCGCCTACTAGTTCAGGATCCAACGCAGATGTAGGTTCATCTAATAAAATTAAATCTGGTTGTACCGCCAAGGCACGAGCAATACCAACTCGTTGTTGCTGCCCACCAGAAAGTTGTGATGGAAATAAATCTGCTTTAGCTCTTAACCCAACCTTCTCTAACAACATTAATGCTTTTTTTCGAGCCTGCTCTTTCGGTTGTTTTTGAACCACCAGCATCCCTTCCATTACATTCTCAAGTGCTGTACGATGAGGAAATAAATTATATTGTTGAAATACCATTGATGAACGACGGCGTAAACTTAATTCATCCGATTTCGTAATTTTTCGACTAAAATCAATTTTCAAATCACCATCAGTAAAAACTAACTTACCTTGCTCTGGGCGCTCTAACAAATTTAGGCAACGCAAAAATGTCGTTTTTCCTGAGCCTGAGGGACCTAAAATAGCGACAACTTCACCTTTATTTATCTCAAAATCAATGCCTTTTAATACATGATTGCCATTAAAGTTTTTTTGAATATTGGTTACTTTTAACATAAACATTCCTTATAAATGGCGAGATAAGCGAATTTCAAGACGATCTTGTAAGAAAGATAAAACAAAACAGAAAATCCAATAAATCAAAGCAGCCTCACTATAAATTAAAATAAATTCATAGTTTGCTGCCGTAATATTCTGTGCGACACGGAATAATTCTGTCACTAAAACAAGAGAAGCTAATGAAGTATCTTTCACTGTACTAATAAAAGTATTAGAAAGTGATGGTACTGAAATACGTAAAGCCTGTGGCATAATTGTACGAATAAATGCTTGTCGATAATTCATACCTATCGCATAAGAGGCTTCCCACTGCCCTTTAGGTATAGCAATAATTGAAGCTCGAACTGTCTCTGCTGCATAAGCACCAATATTAATAGAAAATGCAATAATCGCTGTTGGGAAGGGCTCTAAAGTAATACCAACTTCAGGTAATCCATAAAAAATAATAAAAATTTGTACTAACATCGGTGTACCTCGAATTATAGAGATATACACTCGACATAAAGCCTGTAACAATTTTACGGGTAAATTAGGACTAGGCAAAGTACGAATAACTGCAACAATCACTGCAATAAGCAAACCACAGAAGAAGGAAATGACTGCCAATGGCAATGTGTATAAAATTGCTGCTTCCAACATAGGCCAAAACGAGCTGATTACATAATCAGCTCGTTCTGCGCTCATAAATGGAAGACTCGCCAACCAATTATTGAGTAATATCATCACCAAACCATTCAATTGAAATCTGTTTTAATGTACCATCTTGGCGAAGTGCTTCAAGTGCTTGATTAAATTTTGTAATCAATGCATCTTCACCTTGTAAAAAAGCAAAGGCTGTTGGAATTTTATCCCCACGATCATAAGCAATTTTTAAACCAGCATTTGGATGTTGTTTAAAATAATCTAATACAGCCAATTTATCATTAATTGTTGCTTCTGCACGGCCTTGTTTAATAAGCTCTAAGCTCTGTGCTAAACCATCCACTACAAGAATCTGCGCGCCTGCTGCTTTTGCATCTTTACCCCAGTTACTTGTTGCAGATTGCGCAGATTTACGACCCTTCAAATCTTCAAATGATTTAATACTGTTATCCGATGATTTTGTTACAATCACCCCACCAGAATAATTATAAGGCGTTGTGAAACTGTATTTTTTTAAACGCTCTGGGCTTGGGTTAGTTTGGTTTGCAATCACATCAAAACGTTTTGCATTTAACCCTGCATACATTGCATCCCATTGTGTTTCTTTAAATTCTACTTTCAAACCGAGCTTTTCAGCCACTTTACGAATAACCTCTACATCAAAGCCTGTTAATTTTCCACTTTTATCATGGAAAGTAAATGGCGCATAAGTCCCTTCTGTCCCTACGAGCAATGTCTTTGTTTTCTCAACGCGTTCTGAAATTTCACCTGCGTTTGAAAGTGTGGAAAATGTCAAACCCGCAGCCAAAAGTGCGGTTGTAAAAAATAGTTTTTTCATAATTGTATTCCTTATATAGTGTTTGAATTAGCTTGATTATAAAAGTCTAATTAATAGAAAAACAAGACGATTATGTAATGAGTTAGATTTTTTAGTTATAAGAAAAACATTAAAAGTGCAGCAAAATTTTACCGCACTTTACCCGTAATATAACCTATCCCTCAATTCCCTCAAATAATGCGGTACTTAAATAACGTTCTGATGCCGAAGGTAAAATAGCCACAACTAATTTATCTTTAAATTCTGGTAATTTAGCAATGCGATCTGCAGCCGCGACAGCTGCACCAGATGAAATACCTGCAAGAATGCCTTCTTCCGCCATTAAGCGACGAGCTGTGGCAAGTGCAGTATCGCTATCAACGGTTTCTACACGATCAATAATAGATAAATCTAAATTTTTTGGAATAAAACCTGCACCGATGCCTTGAATTTTGTGTGGACCTGGTTTTGCTTCTTCGCCCGCTAAAGTTTGAGTAATGACAGGAGATTCCACTGGCTCAACGGCAACAGAAGTGATTGGTTTACCAAAATCTAATTTAATCGCGCGAGAAATACCCGTAATTGTGCCACCTGTTCCTACGCCTGCAACCACAACATCGACTTTACCATCCGTATCTTTCCAAATTTCAGGGCCCGTTGTTTCTCGGTGAATTTGTGGGTTGGCTGGATTTTCAAATTGTTTAAGCATGACATAGCGGTTTGGATTAGAAGCAACAATTTCTTCTGCTTTCGCAATCGCGCCTTTCATTCCTTTTGTGCCTTCGGTAAGTACTAAATTCACACCCAATCCGCGCAATAAGCGTTTTCTTTCTAGACTCATTGTTTCCGGCATGGTGAGCGTGATTTTATAACCTCTAGCAGCTGCAACATAAGCCAAAGCGATACCTGTGTTACCGCTCGTTGCATCTACAATTTCTTTTCCTTTCGTGAGCGTGCCATCTTTTTCTGCTTGCCACACCATATTCGCCCCAATGCGGCATTTTACGCTGTAGCTTGGGTTACGCCCTTCAATTTTCACCACCACATTGCCGTTGTGACCAAAGTGTTTTAAACGCACAAGTGGCGTATTTCCGATAGAATAAGAATTGTCTGCATAAATTGTCATAATATTTCCCTTTCGTTGGACTTCGTTAATGTTGATTTATTTATAGCACCGCACTTTTGATTAAAAAAATAGTTATTTGATCTATTTTATAACCGCAAGCTATTTAACAATCCCTGTATTTTGTGAATGAACCTCAAGCCCTGTTTGAGATGAAGAATCGCTATTCATATTAAAACGTAAGTCATTACGATAATTTTCCACCCACATCACTGTCGCACCACATACTGCAACAGGCATAATTAATAAATTAATCACAGGCACAAATGTGCAACAAGTCACTAATCCACCAAAAGTTAAACTTTGAGTTCGTTGATTGCCAAGCGCATTTTTCATGATATCAAAAGAGACTTTGTGATTATCAAAAGGATAATCACAATATTGAATTGCCATCATCCAACAAGTGAACAAGAAAGTAAGTACAGGCACAATGGTTTGCCCAACCAAAGGAATAAAACTCAGTAAAAACAAGGCAATAATTTTGGGTAGGCTATAACGTAATTTTTGCCATTCTCGAGCAAGCATACGAGGCACATCTCTCATTACATCCACGAGACTATCATCATTAATATTTTCACCTGTCAGCATTTTTTCTACTTTTTCCGCTAACAAGCCATTAAAAGGGGCAGCGATAAAGCCGGAAAGTGTGGTGAAAGTAAAATAAAAGAGCAATAAAATTGTTAAAATGGACAGGGTTAACAAAATTACACTGAGAAAACTAAGCCAGTCTGGAATAAAATTCATCACCCAATCAATAGCGCCAGTGATTTGGCTAATAAAAAGCCAAAACAAACCACAAAGTAAAACGGTATTGAGCAAAATTGGAATAATAACAAACCGACGCAAACCTTTTTGTGTGATGTAATGCCAGCCCATTACAAAATAATGGAAACCCGATTTTAATTCATTAGGATTCAACATTTTTCTTTCCTTTCAATAAAAATACGCCTAAAACAGACCGCTCTTTCCCCCTAAAATTCCACGCATTGAAGTATTTTTTCACCTACTGAAATATGGTAGGATTAGCGCCATTAATAGTATTCTCGCAGGACTAGCACGCGTAAGGAATAAAGATGGATTTAAATACAATTTTGATTATTGTGGGCATTTTGGCACTTGTTGCCTTAATCGTGCACGGATTATGGTCAAATCGTCGTGAGAAATCAAAATATTTTGATAAAGCCAATAAATTTGACCGCACTTCTCATGTGCAAAGATCCCATACGCAAGAAGATACGCAACCAACAAATGCTAATTTGTCTCGTGCAACTACAGTGCAAGCAAATGCACCAATTCGTCATCAAGTCATGCCTAATGCTGCAGTGGCTCAAGAACCTGTTGATTATAGACAAAGTGAAAAAAGTGTCGATGACATTAAGATTTCAATTCCAAATGTTCAACCTGTTTATGATATGGGAAATCATCGTTCTGAGCCGTTAAAGCCGACTCAACCACAATATGATATGCCGACATCAAATAGCGTTGCGAATATGACATTGGAACAAATTGAAGAACAAAGCCAAAATGCTAGTTTCGATGGAATTAATTCGTCATCACCAGAATTAAGAGCGCAACTTGCAGAATTAGCTCACGAAGAACGTCAAGTGGACTACAACGTATCTTTTAATGAACCAAAATCAGAAAAGACAGCTAAACCTAAACAAACAAGTGGTTATATTCAACTTTATCTTATTCCAAAATCTAGTGACCAATTCAATGGTGCGAAATTAGTACAAGCACTTGAAAACTTAGGCTTTATCTTGGGTGAGGATGAAATGTATCACCGCCACTTAGATTTAAGTGTGGCAAGTCCCGTTCTCTTTAGCGTGGCAAATTTAGAGCAACCAGGAACGTTCGATGCCTATAACTTAGTGGATTTTAGCACGATGGGAATTGTATTCTTTATGCAGCTGCCATCACCTGGTAATAATCTCGCTAATTTACGAATGATGATTCGCGCAGCGCATACATTAGCTGAAGATTTACAAGGCATTGTACTTACTGAAGAACAAGAAATCTTTGATGAAAATGCAGAGCAAACATATCTTGCTCGCGTGTAAATTCATACCTTAAATTTATCGCACTTTTATCTTTATTGAGACAGGCTTTATGCCTGTCTATTTTCACTCTAAACACACAAAAAGTGCGGTCATGTTTCCCCGAGAATTTTATGACAAATATTCAAACTCAAATAGATAATCTACGTAAAACCTTACGCCAATATGAATACGAATATCACGTTCTAGATAATCCAACCGTGCCTGATAGTGAATATGATCGTCTCTTTCATCAACTAAAAGCTTTAGAGCTAGCACATCCTGAATTTCTTACTTCGGATTCCCCAACTCAACGTGTTGGAGCAAAACCACTTTCTGGGTTTAGCCAAATTCGTCATGAAATTCCCATGCTCTCTTTAGATAATGCTTTTTCAGATGAAGAATTCAATGCCTTTGTAAAACGCATTGAAGATCGTTTAATCGTATTGCCTAAACCACTTACCTTCTGTTGTGAACCTAAACTTGATGGTTTAGCAGTGAGTATTTTGTATGTAAATGGCATTCTCACCCAAGCTGCCACTCGTGGCGATGGCACCACAGGTGAAGATATTACAGCCAATATCCGCACTATTCGTAATATTCCATTACAACTTCTAACAGACAATCCTCCAGCACGTTTAGAAGTACGAGGCGAAGTTTTTATGCCACACGCAGGCTTTGAACGTTTAAATGAATATGCGCTAGAACATGGTGAAAAGACCTTTGCCAACCCTCGTAATGCGGCGGCAGGATCCTTGCGTCAACTTGATCCTAACATTACAAGTAAACGCCCATTGGTATTAAATGCTTATGGTATTGGGATTGCTGAAGGCGTTGAATTACCAAGCACTCATTATGCTCGTTTGCAATGGCTAAAATCTATCGGTATTCCTGTGAATCCAGAAATTCGTTTATGTAATGGCACGAATGAAGTTTTAGATTTTTACCGAGATATTCAGAATAAACGAAGCTCGCTGGATTATGACATTGATGGGACAGTATTAAAAATCAATGATATTGCTTTACAAAATGAACTAGGATTTATTTCCAAAGCACCTCGTTGGGCGATTGCTTACAAGTTCCCAGCCCAAGAAGAATTAACGGTGTTGAATGATGTTGAATTCCAAGTTGGCCGAACCGGTGCAATCACACCAGTCGCTAAACTAGAACCCGTATTTGTTGCTGGTGTTACAGTAAGTAATGCCACATTACACAATGGTGATGAAATTGAACGCTTAAATATTGCTATTGGCGATACTGTTGTCATTCGCCGAGCAGGCGATGTAATCCCACAAATTATCGGTGTACTACATGAACGTCGCCCTGATAATGCTAAACCAATCATTTTCCCAACAAACTGCCCAGTGTGCAATTCTCAAATTATTCGTATTGAAGGCGAGGCAGTAGCTCGCTGTACAGGAGGATTATTCTGTCCTGCACAACGCAAAGAGGCGCTAAAACATTTCGTCTCTCGTAAAGCCATGGATATTGATGGTGTGGGTGGAAAATTAATAGAGCAATTGGTCGATCGCGAACTGGTTCATACACCAGCGGACTTATTTAAACTTGATTTCACTACGCTCACACGCTTAGAAAGAATGGGCGCAAAATCTGCAGAAAATGCTCTCAATAGTCTTGAGAAAGCCAAAAGCACGACCCTTGCTCGCTTTATTTTTGCCTTAGGCATACGTGAGGTAGGTGAGGCCACAGCATTAAATCTTGCGAATCACTTCAAAACTTTAGATGCACTGAAAGCTGCTGATCTTGAGCAACTTCAACAAGTGCCTGATGTAGGTGAAGTCGTGGCAAACAGAATTTTTGTATTCTGGCGTGAAGCACATAATGTTGCCGTTGTTGAGGATTTAATCGCACAAGGCGTACATTGGGAAACCGTGGAAGTAAAAGAGGCCAGTGAAAACTTATTCAAAGATAAAACCGTCGTCCTCACCGGCACCCTCACTCAAATGGGTCGCAACGAAGCAAAAGCATTACTACAACAGCTAGGTGCCAAAGTAAGCGGTTCTGTTTCCAGTAAAACGGACTTTGTCATCGCCGGTGACGCAGCTGGCTCTAAGCTCGCCAAAGCACAAGAACTAAATATTACAGTATTAACAGAAGAAGAATTTTTAGAGCAGGTTAATCTTTTAAACTAGTTGAATTCAAATCGTATAAACAAGAGCGGCCAAAAATTATCGTATTTTTGACCGCTCTTTTGTATTTGAATGTTAATTTATCTATTTACTGACATAGTCGTTTGTCTTATTTCATCCTTACTTAAATACACAGTTGCAAGGAGGTGGCTGCTATGTTGGCGATAAGGCGAGTTTGGGTTTCAGCTAGTTTCAACACACAGCCGCGCGAAAGCGGCTGCTTAATACAGTAGACACAGCATTATCTACATAAGTAAAAACACCCATACAATCCCCTTTTTATTAGTTATTTTTTGCCGAATTCTTTTAAGTCTTTTTCTGAATAAAGACCTTCTTCAAAGAAGTTATATCTGTTGTAAGCAGATTTTACTATATCGCACTTATGCACATTATTTTCTTTTCCACTAATACAATTCTGCATATCACTATCTAGCAAAGGTTTATTCACAAGATAATCATAAACCGTCATTTCCTTACTTTCTTCATTACAAGCAAAGAGAGTAATAGAGAATAAAGCCAATAAAGATAATCTAATTAAATTTTCCATAATTTACCTACTTGATTTCATATTTAAAGTTAGAGTTGATTTTTTTAATTTCATCTTCCCTTTGCTTTTCAGCTTGCGTACGGTTGTACTGCTCAGTACTTAATGCTGAACACACAGCCGCGCGGAGGCGGCTGCTTGAGCGTATTGAGTTTGGCAATGGGCATCATTATGTTTCAACACACAGCCGCGCGGAGGCGGCTGCTAAACCTAAATCCTCAATATCGCCCCCGTTTACGTTTCAACACACAGCCGCGCGGAGGCGGCTGCAAGGAGGAAGCATGCGATCCAGCGACTTAATCAAGGTTTCAACACACAGCCGCGCGGAGGCGGCTGCGCTAACGCTTTTAACATGCCTTTTTGCTCATCGGTTTCAACACACAGCCGCGCGGAGGCGGCTGCCTTTAAACAATGGCGATAACCGCCAGTCAATTAACTGTTTCAACACACAGCCGCGCGGAGGCGGCTGCTTTAATTCGGTTAGGGTGTTGCCTTGCCCGTCTTGTTTCAACACACAGCCGCGCGGAGGCGGCTGCTTAGGTACTTCCACAATTAGGATTCGCTCAGGTGGTTTCAACACACAGCCGCGCGGAGGCGGCTGCACTCCAGCACCACGTATCGCTTACCATCAATTAACTGTTTCAACACACAGCCGCGCGGAGGCGGCTGCGGCACTGCATAAACACTGACCCATCTACCTGGCGCGTTTCAACACACAGCCGCGCGGAGGCGGCTGCAAGGGCGACATTAAAAAGATCGCTAGGGAGTTGAGTTTCAACACACAGCCGCGCGGAGGCGGCTGCTTTTTTTCGTGGGAATTACAGGACAAGGCTAATTTAGTTTCAACACACAGCCGCGCGGAGGCGGCTGCCAATGCAAGGCATACCACGCACACGACAAGGGCGACGTTTCAACACACAGCCGCGCGGAGGCGGCTGCGATACAAATTTTCTATAGCTTGTAATTTTTTCTCGTTTCAACACACAGCCGCGCGGAGGCGGCTGCCTCTTACTGGATAACGAATGATCATATTTTGTATGTTTCAACACACAGCCGCGCGGAGGCGGCTGCCCCGATTGATCTAGAAGTTTTGGCGGAGTGGCTAGTTTCAACACACAGCCGCGCGGAGGCGGCTGCATCAGAAAACAACAGGCAATCAAGCCAGATTTGCAGTTTCAACACACAGCCGCGCGGAGGCGGCTGCTCCACGCCTTACGGGCCTTAATACTATAATAGCGTTTAATTGTTTCAACACACAGCCGCGCGGAGGCGGCTGCCTGAGTCTCGGGTGGAGACAGCCTGGCCATCATTAGGTTTCAACACACAGCCGCGCGGAGGCGGCTGCGAAGATGACTTTGACGACGCATTAGAAGTGTTAGAGTTTCAACACACAGCCGCGCGGAGGCGGCTGCGCTCCGATATGCAAAGCAAAACCGACGAAAACAAGTTTCAACACACAGCCGCGCGGAGGCGGCTGCTTTTAAATCATTTTTACGAAGAAACAGGGAAAAATGTTTCAACACACAGCCGCGCGGAGGCGGCTGCATTTAACCAAGCCGAATCTCCCTCTTATGCTATTAGTTTCAACACACAGCCGCGCGGAGGCGGCTGCTTTTTAATATACCGCTTAACTGTTCCCATAAATGCGTTTCAACACACAGCCGCGCGGAGGCGGCTGCCTAATATTCTTTTTTGTTTTGGTATGGATTTTAAAGTTTCAACACACAGCCGCGCGGAGGCGGCTGCCCCAAAAATCGCATTTATCATAACGAGGTTCAATGTTTCAACACACAGCCGCGCGGAGGCGGCTGCATTTGCTAATGTTGTAAAATTATATAAGTATATCGTTTCAACACACAGCCGCGCGGAGGCGGCTGCTGCGGTAGCTGGATTCTTGGGATTTACTGAAAGTGTTTCAACACACAGCCGCGCGGAGGCGGCTGCGAACGGCGATGCACATCATTGATGGTATGTAAGCGTTTCAACACACAGCCGCGCGGAGGCGGCTGCAAACGACTGTTCGCGTAATCAATCCAAACATTCAAGCCGTTTCAACACACAGCCGCGCGGAGGCGGCTGCTCGGCGAGAGTAAGTCACCTCACGCCAGAAAAAGTTTCAACACACAGCCGCGCGGAGGCGGCTGCCTTTTAAAACTTGCCGACAATGCCAATGATGATGGTTTCAACACACAGCCGCGCGGAGGCGGCTGCTAAACAATGCGCACCCTGTAATGACCACAAGAGCGGTTTCAACACACAGCCGCGCGGAGGCGGCTGCTAGACTTATCAGTTAAAGCTGCTGTTTGGTATTGGTTTCAACACACAGCCGCGCGGAGGCGGCTGCTATATGCGCTACATATCTCAGCTATGCCCCTAAGGGTTTCAACACACAGCCGCGCGGAGGCGGCTGCACTTCAAGCGGTCAATAAAAAACGGGTCATTGTAGTTTCAACACACAGCCGCGCGGAGGCGGCTGCTAAAGACGATTTCATTATCATAATTAGTCTCTTTGTTTCAACACACAGCCGCGCGGAGGCGGCTGCCGGATTCAATCTTATAATATTGCTCACCCGATTTTAGTTTCAACACACAGCCGCGCGGAGGCGGCTGCAGGGGAATAAAATGCAAGTATTTTTGTTTGATCAGTTTCAACACACAGCCGCGCGGAGGCGGCTGCTTAGATACATTTAAGGCATTAGCGTCTGCGATTGTTTCAACACACAGCCGCGCGGAGGCGGCTGCTGCGTAGATTTCTTCTAATTTCTTAGCCACTGCAGTTTCAACACACAGCCGCGCGGAGGCGGCTGCTTGATGTGGTGGGTAAAGTGATTTTGAAGATGGAGTTTCAACACACAGCCGCGCGGAGGCGGCTGCTATTTGATGATATTGTAGCAAATCCTGAAATTCAGTTTCAACACACAGCCGCGCGGAGGCGGCTGCTCCCTACATAAAAAAGTAAGAAAAATCAGCGAATTAAACACTGTATTTCGCTAACTGATTTTATGATAAGGAGTTTGGTAAGTATAACGGCCATACCGCCGTTATACAAATAGATTAATTCATCCAAATTGTTAAAGAAAATAAAGATCGCTATCCCATCAGGGTTTTAATGAGAACAACAGGTTAGCGAACTAAATGACAAGCACGTCTTTAAATACATCTACTGCCGGTTTTGCCCCATGATGCTCCACTTTATTACGCCACTTACTGCCCAAATGGTAAAAACGCAGACTGTCACATGTGGGGTCGTAGGTTTCCAACAGTTTGTTTTTCAACATAACCCACTGATCAGGCGTGACATCGCATTCAAATACCGAATATTGCGCCCGCACGCCGTAATCTAAGCAATGTTTTGCGATGCGGCGCAATCGCGCTTGACCATTAGGATCGTCAAAAGAAATATCATAAGTAATTAGCATTAACATAGTTTATCTCATCAAAAACGGCGGATATTCCGCCAAATCCCCGCGCAAATGCCGCGCCAACAGCATTGCCTGAATATACGGCAGCAAGCCGATTTCTACTTCTTCGCCTAAAAACGGATGAACGATTTTCTCTTGCTTTTTCACCTGCAAGGCTTGAAATAACAACTTACGCGCATCGGCTTTCAAGCTTACCGCGCCGCTTGCCTCGGTAACAAAATCCTGCGGTTTGATTTGCCCTCGGTTAATCAGCGACAACACCAACCTGTCTGCCCACCACGCGCGGAACTCTTCCAAAATATCCTGCGCCAAACTGTCACGCCCTGGCCGGTCGGCGTGCAGAAAACCCACCTGCGGATCGAGCCCCACGCCTTGCAGCGCGCCGCTGATGTCCTTGCCCAGAATGCTGTACACAAACGACAACAGCGCATTCACCCCGTCTCTGGGCGGACGGCGGTTGCGCCCGTCAAAAGAAAAGCCGCTTTTCTCGCTCAAAAGCTGCCCGAATACGCCAAAATAACGCGCTGCCGCATCACCCTCAATGCCACGCACCATGTCCAGCTCCGCCGCGCCCTTCAACTGCCGCAGAGAAATATTCAAAGCATCGACCGCACTTTGAATCGCCACATTCTCGCCGTAATTGCGAATCTGCCGCTGAAGCACCCGTTTACTCGCCTGAATCTTCGCCGCAATGATATTGCGCGCAATCGGCACGGGATTTTGCTCCGACACCCGATACTGCGCCCGACGCAGCAGCACATTGCCGCTCTGCCGCCCCTGCAGCCGCCCCAAGAAACGTCCGTTTTCCGTAAAAAACGCCAAATTCACATTATTTTCACCGCAAAACCCCAACAAAAACGGCGACACCAGCACATTCCCAAAGCAGAAAATATGCCCGATAGAATGCACCGGCAACTGCGCCACCTTCTTACGCTCCTGCTCCACCACCAGCGTCTCCCGTTCCTTATGCAAATAGCTGCCTTGGGTGGTGATGTAGAGCGTGTTTTGCAGTTTGCGCATGGGGAAACTCCTTGGATTTTGACCGCACTTTGTGGAGTATTTGACAAATTAGGGCTATCTGAAAAACGGTAGGTCGGATTCTAGAATCTGACATTTTCAAAAATTACAGCAACGATTTTAAATTACATAAATATAAAAAATACTATCAGGCATAAGAAGCTGGTCTGTGCATGTTTGTTTATAGTTTTTTTACATCAATATTATATCCTTGTGCAGACATTTCTTTCGCTAATAACACAGCACCATCAGTGACTGAATCTTTAAAAGGTATATATATCAAACCTTGTATATCAGAAGGGCGCTCCATTTTATCTTGTTGCTTCATTAGTATTGCAACATTTTTTCTTCCTAGTTTTGCCAACATCATGCCCAATTCCAAAACAACATTTTGTCTAGCTCTATAAGCTAACTCATCTTCATGGTTCGCTCTGTAACCAATATCATCAGGAGTAGCTAATACAACAGCAAAATTCACATCCTGAGTGTATCTTTCTAGTTTTTCTATTATGGTTGCACCTTCACTAGGTAATTGATCCAAAATTAAAGGATCAAGTTCCCATCTTCTTAGCATTGCCTCTAATTGTGTTCTTGCCTCTGAATCATGGCCATAAACGACAAAGACTTTTTTTCTTGCAGAGATCGTTTGATGATTTAAGCCATTTTCATCGGTAGCTGATGCATTAGTATTAATACCTAAAATTCTTTTTACATCATCTACACATTTTCCTTGTGGAGTAACAGTTCCCTTGTCATATACAATGACTTTTGCCCCATTACTGAAACAAAATTGAATACCATATGGAATAGTTTTTTCTTCATTTAAAATAAAACCAGCATCTTGCAATTTTCCTAAAACCATTTCTTTTTTCATAATAAACACCTCAAATTAATTAAAAATTATATCAAATATCATAATTTTGTGTTATCAAACACCCCCTCCACATACCCCACACTCCTATCCCGTTTTCCCAACAATTCCGGCTGGCAAATCTCCACCAGCGAGCAGGCTTTGCAGCGTTTGCCGTAGTCAGGCGGCGGGGTTTGGCTGCTGTTTAGGAGCTCGCGCACGGCGGCGATGGTGGCGAGTGTTTGGGCGCGCAGGTCGTCTGAAAACACGATGGGGACGCGGTGGCGGGTTTGCATATACCACAGCGCGCCCTCAGAGACGGTTTGCCCCGTCATTTCTTCCAAGCACAAACCTTGGGCGCAAAGCTGGATTTCGTCCATTGGATCGGGTTTGGGTTTGCCACGTTTGTATTCCACAGGTTTCAGACGGCCTGTTTTCGTTTCCACTTCCACCAAATCCAACACGCCGCTGATACCCAGCTTCTCCGCTGACACATGCACCGTCCGCTCAAAGCGCACACCCTTGCGCGTTTCCGGCTCGCCCGAATCCACCCGTTCATGCAGCGCCTTGCCCTGTGCGGTCAAATAGTTCTCTGCCCACACCTGCTCGTTGTGAATCAACGCGCATTGGCGCGGGCAGAAGACGTAGTGTTGCAAGGCAGAAAGGGGAATCAGGCGCATGTCCTGATTTTCCCCTTGGCTTTCGGTTAAAAGTGCGGTCATCTTTTTTAACGTTTTTAGAAGCCGTCTATTGCCTGCGGAGTTAAACCATCAAGTTTTTCCAGTTCATAGCTGCCATCGGCATTCACTTTCAGGCTACCATGTACTTTGGAGGAAGAGTATTGCCCTGCTTTGCTGTTGTGTTCCCACCAGATAAGTTTCAACACCTGCATGCTGCCTTCGGGGCGGGCGGACGATGCGTCACCCTCAAAGAGTTTGGTGAGTACGGCTTTGATTTTTTCGGCATCATCATCTGAAAAACCAGTGCGCTCGGCAAGCTGCGGCGACATTACGCCGAAGGCAACGTACACGCCGTTATCGACGCGGTGTTTCATGCCCATGGTGTCGGAAGATTTTTTCGTGCCATCACCTTCGCCGCTGACACTTTTGGTAATTTGGGTGCTGGTGATGTTAATCGGCTCAATGCTGAATGCGGATTGAATGGTAACAGGGCCGCGCACGGCGATGGATATGCCGCTGCTGCCGTCGCCGCTGAATGCGAAAACCTGTCCGAAACTGCGCACATCCAGCCATTTTTCGCAGGCTTTTTTAGCGGTGTCGTCTTTGTTGGCTTTTTTAGCGTTAAAGGCCTCCGAGCCCAAGCCGACATCTTTGTCTTTGGCGCGGTTGGCCAGGCTGGTCATGCCGTCGGTTTTCTTTTCGTCCGATTGTACGAAGATGCTCTCGCCGCTGTCTTGCAGGCGATCACGGATTTTGCGTTTCAGACACACGTCGGTCATTTCGCCAAAGCCTTGGAAATCAGCACGCGGGCGGTTGCCGTTTAAGGGGTCGCCGTTAGGATTGGCGTTGGTTACTTTCAGGATTAAGGCGAAGTCGATTTTTTTGGTTAAGCTCATTTTAGTTTTCCTTTAAATGGGTTATTCGTGGGTTTTGGATTTGTTGGCAGAAAGCTCGGCAATGCGACGGGCAATTTCCATTTTTTGGCAATGGTAGCCCAAGAGAAATTCGCCGCTTAATTTGTCGTCGCAGGTGAAATCATCGATGGCAAATAATTCCATAATCTCGCCAATTGCCTGTGCGCCAGTATCTTTACCGTTGTTGCGCAGGCGTTCTTGATAGGGTTTCAACGCCAGCTCGATATTGCGCCATGTGGCAAACGGATGTTCGGCAAAACGCTGCATATAGCGTTCGGCGGTGGTCGCGCGTTTCTCGCCGGCCAGATACAGGGCGTAGGATTCGGTGTTTTCAGCGACGGCAAGCAGCCTGCCGTATAAGTAGTCGCGCGAACGGTTTTGGGTATCCAAGCTCATAGGGTAAGTTCTCCGTTGTGATAAATCGTGATGACGAGCGCGCCAGCCTTTGTATAGGGCACAGGCGACGCCGATGTTTCTTTGCCATTCCCAGTTTTCCCAGCCATTAGGATTGCAGGCTGCCTGAAAACTTTGACGCACCAAATCTTCAGGAATCGGCACGGATGTTCCGCCTACGATAACGGGCAGAAGGCGGGCATAAAGTTGTTTTTTGAGCGTGTCGGACAGGGATTTGCCGTACACGGCTTCGGCAATGCTGTAAGGCGACGGCGGGACGAAACGCCATTGGGTGCGCTTGTCGGTTTTTTTGCCATTTGGGACTTCAATGCTGTAACGCTGATACCAAGAAAAATCGTCAATCCATGTGTCCAAATTGGCAAAATAATCAGCAGGTAAAAATTCTTGGTAATAAGTTAATGCCATACGCCCCGGCGTTGCAGAATCGAGCATAATCAGAGAGATTTGTTCGTGGGCTTTCAATTCCGCCTGATAGCCATGCAGTTTCTTTTTGATAATTTGTGCAGCAGCACGCCCGATATTTACTGACCAATCGGGGGATGTTTCCGAATTTTCAGGTAGCCTTTGGGCGGCAATTTCATCGGGATTTTCGACCGCACTGACGTCCCAGTTGCCCATATCCGCCCAATCCAGTTCGGCGGAAATGTCTTTCATCGGCGACGGAACGGGTTTGCCGCTGATTGCCCAGACGACGGTAACTTGATCTCCGTTTCGGATGCCTTGGCGTTTTATAAGCCACTTCAGCATATTAAAGGCTTTTTGAGAAACATCTCTCCCCAAAGCTACTGCTTGCTTGTCTGATAAGAACCGACCAAGAAAAGTAAAGCCACTGGTATCATTAGCAGAAACCAATTTCGCATTACCCTCAATTTTGGGATAAGCCTTTGCCGCATAATCTCTTTTACCAGTGATGTAGCATAATTCTGGTTGTTCACTTTCTTCTCTAGACAGGCTCTCTTGATATTTTATCCATTGTTTTTTTATACTGTTTTTACTCCATAAATCCAAATGTGGATCGTTAGATATTTCAACAGCCCATACAATGGTCAAGCTAAAAGGATCATCTTTTCCTGCCGACAAAATATTATCCTTGAAAGAAAAAATCTGTTTCTCTAACAAATCTTCAATCAATGAACCTTTTTGAATATATTGCAAAACAATATTTATTTCTTTCAAATTTCCGAACTCAGTCCAGCCAGATAATTGCTTTTCATAAAACTCAAAACAATCTTTATATTTTGCTTTTTCCGTATCGGCAAATTTCTGTTTATCTTCATCAGTCCCTGCAAGAAATTCTTTCCATTTCTTTCCGTTGTCCTTCTCAGCCACTTTAGAAAGATATTCAATTGTTAAGTAATTTCCCGCTGTTTTAGCAATATATTGCAAGCTATCATGTAACGCATAAGAAGCGATAGTTGATCCTGCACGTTTTGATGATTTTTCAGTTACCTGTATCGGAACTTGTTTCTTTACATCAAATCTCTCTGCCCCAACGAGCTCTGCTTTATCATTCAAAATAACTTTTAAATGAACCGCTTTGGACATATGAAACGGTAATGCCAAGTCTTCATCATTCAAACCTTGTTCTTGGACATATTCATACGTCCGATAAAGTTTCTGCATCCAGCTCATAATTCCAGCTCCTTGGCCTCGTCTTCCACTGGCTTAACGTTTTCGCCGCGCTTGAACGGTTTTTCAAGCTGCATTTTGCGGATAAATCGGGTTTTCAGGCAGCCTGTACTTTCGTTTACACTGGGAAATTCAATCACGCCGTTTTGCATATTCGCCATCCAAAAACGGCTGACCAATTCGGGCTTTCCTGTTTCTTCGGGATAGCCGAAGCTGTGGAACATCAGGCCAAAATCCAAATTGCCGTATCCATCGTAAAATCCTTCACCTTCGCCAAATTCACAAGGCTCGACATAGCCTTGGCAATCGCGCGTGCCGAGAAAAATATCCTGCCGCCCGCCGCGTTCCAACATTCTTCTGGCAATAGCGATGTGTTTGCCGAAATTGCGGTCGCCTGCCAATTCTTCCCAATGCTCATTCCATTCAAAATGGGCTTCCACTTGGTATTCCACGTCCTGCAAAAAGGTATAAATCGCCAAAGTGTTGCCGCCGTTCCAGTCCAGCGGTTTGGTGGACTTGCTTTGGGTGCGGATGGGTTTCATCACGCGGATGTGGTCAATATGCCAAATCAAGGTTGGCTTCCAGTAAATGCTTTTGACAATGCCTTTAATGGCTTCGTATGTTGGCACTTGGTAGCTGAATTTTTCGCCGCCAATTTTGGTAACGGGGTCGGTAAACAAGGCTTGCCGCCCCCATACGCGGAAACTGATTTTGCTGTTCATATTGCTCCTATAAGTCGTAAAAAGTCATTTCGCTTGTTTCATCTAAAGACAAGCCGAATTCATCGTTGTAATAGCGTTCATTCAGATAATAAATACCCGAGCCTTCAATGGTTTCATGCAGGGCGTTTTCTTTTTGTAATTTATCCCAAACGTTGGGGAAGACATTCACGCTGTAACGCTGGGCTTTTTTCTTTGCATCATACATTTCTTTCGGAGCCCATTCGCCGCAGAGTTTGGCAATGAGTTCCACACCTTCGCCATACGGCACAATCACAGCGTGTGTCGGCGCGTCTATGGCTTGGAAAACGCGCCCCGCACTTTTGAAGGATTGCATCAGCAACGGCAACGGTTTGTTTCTTTTATTGTTTTTTTCGCCATAAGGATTCAGCGCGTTATCGCTCAACCAATCCAGCAGTGAACCCGTTGCGCTGTTTTTGACGGAATACGACATTTCATCGCTGCGCTGGTAAAAATAGTATTCAAAATAACGCTCCATCGCGGCAGGCTGCAAAATATCCTGTCCGGCAAAATCGCGAAACACACGTTCGGTATGGGTTTTGCCTGCCTGAATATCGGGCAATATCCGCGTAAAATCTTGCTCTTGCAAATTCAGCACCCACACCTGCCCTTTGCCTTCTTTCTCGCCGTGCCGGTTGCAACGCCCCGCCGCTTGGGCAATGCTATCCAGCCCGCCCAAGGCGCGAATCACGCAAGCCATGGAAATATCCACACCGGCTTCAATCAACTGGGTGCTGATGCAGATAACAGGCTCTTTGTTTTTCAGACGACCTTTGATGGTGTCAAAAATCGCTTTGCGGTGCGCCGCGCATTGGTGGGTGCTTAAATGAAACAAGGCCTCGGGCGGCACGTTCTGCCTTTGGCAATATTGATAAAGCTCCTGCGCCCATTTTTTAGTATTGACGATAAATAGGCAGCTTTGAGTCGTCTGAAACTGTTCCAGCAAAAAAGCGCCTGCTTCTGCCACATTCCAACCACCTGCTTTTTCGTTGAATCGGATTTCTACGCGCGATAACTTTTTATAAAGCTCTTCTCTTTGCTTATCAGTTCCCATGATTTCGGCATGTGCAGGCTGCTTTAACAAACCTCGTGCAGCAATGCTTTCCCTTTTATCTTTTGGGAAATTCTGCAAGCCTGATTCGCCGAGCAAAGGCTGCGTCGCTGTACACAAAACCGCCGTGCTTTTGCCGAATGTCGTCAGCCAGTTCAATACGTTGCAAAACAAATGCACGCATTTCACAGGCAGGGTTTGGATTTCGTCAAAAATCAAGACGCTATTTGTCATCGGGTGGATATGGCGTGCGCCGCGCGTACCGCCACCAAACCAGGCATCCAAAAACTGCACCATGGTGGTAAACACAATAGGCTTATCCCAGTTTTCGGACAGCAGTTTGTCCTGCCAGCTTTGTTTTTCAGGTTCTAAATTGGAATGGTGTTCGAGTACCCAATCTTCACCAAGAATTTCGCGCATGGCTTGGGCGTTTTGGTCGATGATGGAAGTATAGGGAATGATGTAGATAATGCGATCAAGATTGTGCTTTTTTGCGTGATTCAGGGCATAACGCAGACTGGCCAATGTTTTGCCACCGCCGGTCGGCACCGTGAGCGTATAAATACCCTGAGAATCAGCCGCTCTTTTTAAGCAGTCGTCTGAAATTCGACGGCGGATTTTGTCAATGGGATAACGGTTTTCAAAACCTGCTAATTTGGCTTCCAATTGATCAATCGCCGTTTGCCAATCAGTTTTTTCCGTCAAGCGGCGAACTTCTTTTTGTGCTTCCCTCTCAAAATCCGAGCTGTCGATACGGTCGGCATCAATCAGGCAACTGAATAGAAAACGGGTCATACAGCCGAGATAAAATTCTTTGATTTTATTATTGATTGTTTGATTGGAAAGAATCGGCTTCACCGCATTGAGCAGGCTGCGAATCAGGTTTTCTCCTGCCAATTCATATGCTTTTTGCTGAACGATTTCATCGGCTTTTTGCTCGCATCCTGCCAAGTGTGTTAGTTCATCAGTTTTATTAAACCGTTCAATCCATTTCGAATTACCTTCTCCATCCAAACAGTCAATCAAGCCTTCACCATGGTGCGATGCAATACACAAACCTAGCATTTGTCCGAATAATTCGCCAATCCCCTGCGCCGCACCGAATTTTCTTAATTCGCGGTAAACCCATTGTGCACCGGCGGTGGAGTGATCTACTTTACTGCCGTTCGGCATACTTTCTTCATCATCCAAATCAGGATTAAACAAGCCGGTTTCATCGTGGATATATTTTTGGAATTTGCGGGAATATTTACCGAAATCGTGCATGAGGCCTAGCAACTCGCCAGCCTGATCTAAATCCAGCTTAGCTGCCAATAATTTGGCGATCTCGGCAGTTTCCGTTAGATGCGTTTGTAAAAATTGAGGCTGCCCGTCTGCTTTGCGGACATGGGCTATATAGTCGAAATTCACATCGATTCTCCAAATTTAAAACGTGCAAAATTTAACGAACAAGTCATATAAATAGTTTGAGGTGTTGAGAAACCGAAAAGCTGTCGGCAGTCAAGCGCATCAGGGCTGCTTGGGTAGTAAGTTCGGGCAAGGCGCAATTTGTCTTTGGTAGCCTCATTTTTCAGTTTGCCATCGTCGAAGGTGCTGTGGTGTTCCAACACGGCTTGTTCGCCCAATTCACCAAAGGCTTTGCGGAATTCGGCGGCATTTTGTTCGATGATGCTGGTGAACGGAATGACGTAAATCACGCGTCGCATACCGTGCCGTTTGGCGTATTCCAGCGCGAATGCCATGGAAGTGAAGGTTTTTCCGCCGCCAGTCGGCACGATGAGCGTAAACAACCCTTGCGGTTGTGCCGCTTGTTCTACGGCATGATCCAGAATTTCGCCGCGCAGGCGGTTTAAGGCGGCATTGCGTTTTTCGGCTTCGGTTTGCTCTGAAACCTGAGTGGTACGTCGTCTGAAAGCGTTGATAAATTGATTGAAATTGTGTTGTAAGTCGTTTAAATCAGGATAACCGCCTCGCTCGATAGTTTTGTTTTCTAGGTTTGAATAAAAGGCTTCGGTGTCGAGATAATCGGCATCCACCAAGCAAGAATAGAGCATTCGGGTGAAGAAAGCGTAGGAGAAAAAAGGATGATGCGCGTCGGCTTTGAGTTGCGGTGCGGACAGGTTTTGAGGGAGATTAATTTCTTGTTGCCACAGGTTATCAAGAGCGGGAATATCTGCACCAAATTGCAACGCCAAACGCTGTTTTAACGTACGGCGGTTATCGCCTTCACCACTCCCATTTTCCAACCCGGCATGATGCCCCGCAATGCAAAATGCCATCAGCTTGCCAATCACATTTCCCCAGCGTTCGACTGCAATTTTTGCGCCGGCAGTAGCGTGATCGACTGATGGGCCACCATGCAATCGATGATTGAAGGCTTCTGAATATTTCCCTAAGTCATGAAGCTGTCCCGTCTGACAGGCAATTTCCTGTGCACCGAATACGCGAGCAAACTCCGCCGCCATTTCCCCAACATTGACTGAATGGCTTTGTAAGGTTTGCCAGTGTTTGTAAGGCAAGAGATTGCCGAGTTCATCTTGCGCAGAATGAGAGTAGTACAGAGGCTTAGCAGGCATAAAAATAATCCTTTATATTTATGATTATTATTTGACCTAATCTACTCCTAATCCTGTTTTAATGTCAACAACGTTTACATTGATACATTTTGAGGTTAAATCATTCAAATTTTGAATAATATGATACTAATGACGCCCGCCAAAAGGTGGTTTTGCAAACCAAATCACAATAAACAATCCTAAGAATCCCATAGCTGATAGCCAAAATATTTCATTTGCGCCAATAATAAATCCTTGCGATGTTATTTGTTGAGCAAGGTAAGCTGAAGTTTGGGTATCACTTAAACCAAATTGATTCATTTGATGGTAAAAACTTTGGGAAATTGGGTTATAAGGATTAATGTGTTCTGTTAATTGAGTATGGTGAACAGCTTCACGGTTATACCACATAAATGTGGTTAAAGATGTTCCTACAGAACCCGCTAAAGTTCTCAAAAAGTTAAATAAGCTAGACGCAGAAGCCATTCTATGCGCAGGCAAGCCAGACAGCGTGATTGTAGTAAGTGGCATAAAGAAACAGGCCACAGCCAAACCTTGCACTAATTGTGGTAAAGCCACATCAGCAAATGTCATTGATGGCTCGAAAGTTACCGCTCGCCAATAAAATGTTATTGCATATACAATAAAACTTATCGTCACTAAAATTCGCATATCGATCTTATAACCGAAACGTCCAATAATCGGTGAAAGTAAAATAGGGAATAATCCAACTGGGGAAGCCGCAAGCCCTGCCCACGTCGCAGTATAATGGTAGACTTGTTGTAGCAAGAGCGGAATTAATACCACAGAACCTAGATAAATCAAAAAGGCTAAACTAGTACATAAACACCCTACGCTAAAATTACGAGAATGGAAAAGCGAAATATCCACCACAGGATTATCATCTGTCAATTCCCAAATAACCAAGGCAATCAGACAAACGACAGCAATAACGGCTAATATAATGATTTCATTAGAATTAAACCAATCTTGCTCACGGCCCTGATCAAGCATTAATTGCAAAGATCCCACACCTAAGACAAGTAAGACTAAACCGACTTTATCAATAGGTTGATGAACAATTTCACTTTCTCGGCTACTCAAAATCTTCCAGCTGATTAGCACAACTAATAAACCAATCGGAACATTGATAAAGAAGATCCATCCCCAGTGTATATTATCACTAATCCATCCGCCTAAAATTGGGCCAAAAATAGGCGCAACCACAATAGTCATTGACCAAAATGCCAATGCCATTCCACGTTTTTCTGGCGGGTAATTATTTAATAATAAACTTTGCGAAAGAGGAATCACTGGGCCTGCTACAGCGCCTTGAATGACACGAAAAATAATTAATGCCTCAAGACTATCTGCAATCCCACAGAGCCAAGAAGAGACCACAAATAAAAAAGTTGAGACTAAAAATAACCGCACTTCGCCAAAACGTTTTGCTAACCAACCTGTTATTGGAATAGAAATCGCATTTGCCACCCCAAAAGAAGTAATTACCCACGTACCTTGACTAAAAGATGCACCGAGATCGCCCGCAATAGTAGGAATCGCCACATTTGCAATCGTAGAATCTAATACCTGCATAAAGGTGGCGAGAGATAAAGCCAGCGTCAATAAAATCAGGGCGCCACCTTGAATAGGCGGGAATTTTTTTGCGGAATTGTCCATAACACCGCCTTAATGGCTGTTTTGCTGAATAATAGATTCAATCAAATCTTCTACCGCACTTTCATCATACTTAAGTGTATCAGTAGCAAATAACGTTTTCGGTTCTGATTTTTCTCTTAACATTGGGCCAGATGAATCTGTAATTCTTACTTTAGCCGTTGCAGAAAGACCAATTCTCAATGGCGTTTCTGCAAATTGTTGTGGATCTAATTTAATTCGCACGGGTACACGTTGCACCACTTTAATCCAGTTACCAGTCGCATTTTGTGAAGGTAAAAGAGAAAACGCATTGCCAGTCCCCATTTCAATGCCATTTATTACACCATCAAATTCTTTATTTTTACCGTATAAATCAAAATGAATTTTCACCGGCTGGCCAATGCGCATATTCGTTAATTGGGTCTCTTTGAAGTTAGCTTCTAACCACATTTGCTCATTAGATACCACCGCCATTAACGCGCCACCGACTGAAACGGCTTGCCCAACTTGAGCATTACGACGCGCCACATAGCCATCAATTGGACTTCTAATTTTTGTACGTTGTAAATTCAACCAAGCCTGTTTAAGTGAACTCATTGCATTCTGTATTTGCGGTTGTTGACGTAGTGGAACGTTACTCAATAAAGCCTGATTAGCAGCTAATTGATTTCTAGAGGAATTTAAATTTGCTTTGGAAAGTTCAACGGCTTCTTTTGCATGTTGGAAAGATTCTTTATCAATTGCACCCATTTTTTCAAGTTGAACTCGGCGCGCCAAATTTCCTTGTGCTTGGGCTAAAGAAATTTCATTGGCGTGCACAGCTGATTGTAATTGTTGCACAGTAAAACCGAGTTGTTCTACCTGACGCACAGCATTGGCGAGATTGCTTTTGGCCTGTTCGAAACTCAGTTTTGCATTCGTATCATCCAATTCAACTAGAATATCACCTGCATGGACTTTATCCATATTGTCAGCATTAATCTTCGCTACATTACCCGCAACTTGTGATGACACCATTACTTGATTTCCACCCACATAAGCATCTTCTGTTTCTTCAAAATCCTTCAAAAAGAAAAACCAATACAAAGTACAAGTGATACTTAAAATAAGTAAAATAACGATAAAAATACCGAGACTTTTTTTACGTTTTGCCTGATTAGGAATATCAGATTGTTTAATTTCAGCCATAAATTAATCCTAAATTAGGAATAGCACTCAAAAATTAACTCATTAAAAAAATTTAAAGCTAATCTTTAAACTCTATCAAAGATCGAAATGCGTCATTATGAAACTTTATAAAAAGGAACTCAATATAAATAAAGTTTAAAATAGTTTTTTTAAATTGATTCAATAGATTTCAATCGTCAAAACCTTTTTGTATGATACCCAAGAAATTTATTTCAACCAAACGATTATTTACTTTACAAGGAGTATTCTATGAGTTCTCAATGTCCTTTTTCACATTTAAGTGGCTCTAATCTTACCATGGGTAACGGTGCCCCTGTTGCCGATAACCAAAACAGCTTAACAGCAGGACCTCGCGGCCCATTACTTGCACAAGATTTATGGTTAAATGAAAAACTAGCAGATTTTGTGCGTGAAGTAATTCCTGAGCGCCGTATGCATGCAAAAGGTTCTGGTGCTTTTGGTACCTTTACTGTCACACACGATATTACTAAATATACTCGTGCAAAAATTTTCAGTGAAGTTGGCAAAAAAACAGAAATGTTCGCGCGCTTTACCACTGTTGCGGGTGAACGAGGTGCAGCCGATGCTGAACGTGATATTCGTGGTTTTGCATTAAAATTCTATACTGAAGAAGGTAACTGGGACTTAGTGGGTAACAACACTCCGGTATTCTTCTTACGTGATCCACGTAAATTCCCAGACTTAAACAAAGCAGTAAAACGCGATCCTCGCACTAATATGCGTTCAGCAACGAACAACTGGGATTTCTGGACATTATTGCCGGAAGCGTTACATCAAGTTACTATTGTAATGAGCGAGCGTGGTATTCCAGCAAGTTATCGTCATATGCATGGTTATGGTTCACACACTTATAGTTTCTGGAATGAAGCTGGCGAACGCTTCTGGGTTAAATTCCATTTCCATACTCAACAAGGTATCAAAAATTTAACCGATGCAGAAGCTGCTGCAATCATCGCCAATGATCGTGAAAGCCACCAACGTGATTTATATGAAGCAATTGAACGCGGTGACTTCCCTAAATGGAAACTATTTGTACAGATCATGCCTGAAGCTGATGCTGAAAAAGTGCCTTACCACCCATTTGACTTAACAAAAGTATGGCCGAAAAAAGATTATCCATTAATTGAAGTAGGTGAATTTGAACTTAATCGTAATCCAGAAAACTTCTTTGCTGATGTAGAGCAATCCGCTTTTGCACCAAGCAACTTAGTTCCAGGTATCGGTGCAAGCCCAGACAGAATGTTACAAGCACGCTTATTCAACTATGCCGACGCACAGCGTTATCGTTTAGGAGTAAACTATCGTCAAATTCCGGTTAATCGTCCACGTTGTCCAGTACACAGCAACCAACGCGATGGTCAAGGCCGTGTTGATGGTAACTACGGAAGTTTACCACACTATGAACCAAACAGCTTCAACCAATGGCAACAACAACCTGATTTTGCAGAACCACCTCTTCGTATTAATGGTGATGCTGCATTCTGGGATTATCGCCAAGATGATAATGACTACTTCAGCCAACCACGTGCATTATTTAACTTAATGAATGCTGAACAAAAACAAGCATTATTTAATAATACTGCAGCGGCAATGGGGGATGCGCCTGACTTCATCAAATACCGTCATATCCGTAATTGTCACTGGTGTGATCCTGCATACGGCGCAGGTGTTGCAAAAGCATTAGGATTAACAGTAGAAGATGCATTAAAAGCTCGTGATACTGATCCCGCATTAGGACAAGGTGGATTGCTATAATTGTAATCAGTTTTTACTGATAAAGAAAAACGGGAGTGACGTGCTTCCGTTTTTTATTTGCCTATAAATTTAGACATGAAAATGATACAATCCGCAAAATTTTATAAAAAGGAACTATGAATGGCTCGTAAGAAAAAAACACGTCGCATCACTGATGTTATGCCAATCCGTAAGGCGGATAAGAAACCCGAAATCCCCAACTCTCGCCCAGGAAAAAAACTCACACGTTATGAATTAGATGCTAAAGCACGTGAAGATAAGAAAAAACGAAAACATAAAGGTTTCGCATCAGGTTCTCGTCATAGCGCAATAGAAGATAAAACGAATAAAATCCAACAAGAAATTAAAGATCCTAAAATTGGTAGCAAGAAAAAAGTACCATTAATTGTGGAATTTGTTAATAAACCAGAAAAAGGACAAACGATTCCTGTCGTAAAACAGGCGAAAAAGTTAGATCCAATGCAAGAGCTTGAAAAGCTTGAAAATAATGAGATTCTGAATGAATTATTAGATGCCTTAGATGAAGGTAAAGCAATTACCAAAGCAGATCAACAATTTGTGGATGAATGTCTCGAAAGAATTGCCGAATTAATGGAAGAACTAGGCATCGAAGAGGAAGACGAAAACGAAGATGATTTATACCGCACTTTTGAACGTATTGATATTAATCAATTTAGATAATCTATGATTTGGATCATTATTTTAAGTATTGTTGCACTTATTGTTGTTCTAGGGTTAAGTGGATATGCAATTCGTTTACTAAAACAGCTAAAACAACAAAACATTATGATAGCTAAATCCAAAGCGATAAGGGAAGCCCGCTTAAAGGAAAGTATTGATATCATTGCTCGAGCAATGCAGTCTGGCGAATGTAATCACTCAGAAGGTGTAATTCGCCTTACCATGCTATTAATGCCCTTTGGTAAAACGCTTACTCCATACCCCAGTATGGCGCAATTACATGAAATCGTACATAACATGCCAACTCATGATGCTCGCAAACAATTAGAAAAAAAAGAAAGAATGCGTTTAGATTTAGCACGTGAAAGAGCCGAAGCCAAATTTGAACACGAAATTAAAGAAGAATTACGTCAGTTTTTAGACGATATTAAACAGATTGGAGTGATTTAATGTCAGAAATTATTTGGGATAGCGCACTTATTCAAAAATACAACCAATCAGGCCCGCGTTATACCTCCTATCCAACAGCCCTAGAATTTAATGAAAATTATACAGAGCAAGATTTTGAAGCTGCCGTAAAACGCTACCCAAATCGTCCGCTCTCTTTATACGTTCACATTCCTTTTTGCCACCAGCTCTGCTATTTCTGTGCCTGTAATAAAGTGATCACTCGCCATCAACATAAGGCTGATATTTATTTAGATTACCTTGAAAAAGAAATTAGTGCTCGCTCAGCATTATTTAAGCATCGTCTCGTTACCCAAATTCACTGGGGTGGTGGTACCCCCACCTATCTGAGTGAAATCCAATCAGCTCGTTTAATGGCAATGTTAAAAAAACATTTTACAATATCTGAGACAGCTGAAATTTCAATTGAAATCGATCCTCGTAGAATTGAACTTTCTATGCTTGATCATCTACGTCACCTTGGTTTTAACCGCATGAGCATGGGTGTACAAGACTTTAATAAAGATGTGCAAAAAGCGGTAAATCGTGAACAAGATGAAGATTTTATTCATGCATTGTTAGATCACGCTAGAGAATTAGGCTTTCAATCAACTAACCTTGATTTAATTTATGGTTTGCCATTACAAACTGTAGAAAGTTTTATGTTCACTCTTGAAAAAGTAATTGCACTCAATCCAGATCGATTAAGTGTCTTTAATTATGCGCATTTACCAAGTCGCGTACCAGGACAAGCAAAAATTAAAGAATATCAACTGCCAGCACCAGAAACAAAACTAACCATTTTGCAAAAAACGATCGAAACACTAGGTAATGCAGGTTATAAATTTATCGGTATGGATCACTTTGCTAAACCCCATGATGAACTTGCCATTGCGCAGGACCAAGGCGTATTGCACCGAAACTTTCAAGGCTACACAACGCAAGAAGAATGTGATTTATTAGGGCTTGGTGTGTCTTCTATTAGCTTATTGGGTGATACCTACGCACAGAATGAAAAAGACTTAAAGCGCTATTATGCCCTCATTGAAGAACAAGGCAATGCTCTACATAAAGGTTTAGCATTAACACAAGAAGACTGCTTACGTCGTGATGTTATTAAACAATTAATTTGTAACTTTAAACTCGATTTCTCACCGTTCGAGGCGCAATATAACATTCCGTTTGCCACTCACTTTGCCGAAGATTTAGCACTATTAAAACCATTAATCGATGATGAGCTCATCAAACTCACTCATACGGGTCTCCAAGTTTCGCCAAAAGGAAGGCTATTAATTCGTAACATCTGTTTGTGTTTTGATACTTACTCACGTGAAGCAGCAAAACGTCAGCAATTTTCAAGAATAATATAACAAAAAAGTGCGGTAAAAATTTTACCGCACTTTGTCATTTATGGATGCAACAAATTATAAATATTCCTTTTAATACTTGTACTAATATTAAATAACTCTCTTGCAATCACTGTTTTTAATGTCTTGATTTTCTTCTGCTTTTCAAAAATAGTTGATTCAATTTCATAATCTGCCTCTAAGCAAAACGGTACAATTGCATAAGGTGGGACTTTATTTTCAAAAAAACGATCCATTGTCACATCCACAGTTAAATACCATTCTTGGCTTTGCGCTAAAAATTTCTTAGCCGCTTTAGGCGTTAAATAATAACCCGTTGCACCAATAAAACCTTTACTAAATTGATAAACAGAGAAATGCCCAAAATCCGCCACTAATTTTCTTTTATTTTTTAAACGATCAGGCTGTAACCAAAAAAACTCAAAGGTATTTTTCTCACTATTAATAAAATCAAGCACATCTAGAAAATTATCTTTAAACTTGGCGTCATCTTCCAATACAATAATAGGACTATCTAACTCAACACATTTTTCCCACATTGAATAATGGCTAGCATAACACCCTAGTTGATTGAGTGTGAGTGGATACCCTTTCACATTCAGTCTCTTCTTCTCATTATAACGTTGGAATAAGGGGTGATTCGGATTTTCTTTTCCATTAATTGCCTTAAAGAAATGAATAGCCTGCTCTGTGTTATCCAAAAATAATCGATCAAACTGAGCCTGCATATAAGCTCTACGATCAGTAGATTTTTCTAGGTTAATAATATAGATAGGCAATTTTTTCATTTTAGTCTCTTTAACTTTCTTATTAAATATCTGACATGATACCATACTGAAATAAATTTATTACCATCCTTCCAAAAGTATTTAGATGCTTTTTTTAACCCTAATGTTGTATCAATATTTTCAAATTCTTGCTTTTTCCAAAAGGATCTACTTTTATAAAAATTATAGATTCTATTGTAGCCAGATATCGACCAAGGTTTATGAGGCCCAATAAAATGGACTAAAGAAACTAATTTACATTCTTCATAAAAATCTTCCCTAGATAGTTTTAACCATTTTTGGTAGTTAAACTTTTCTGATAAAAATACAACAGAACTATTATTTAATATCAGGTTCAGTACATCCTGATCTGGATAAACATAAGAACTCATACCAATTAAACTAAGAAATTTCTCTGTGATTTTATTATTAACCCATTCACTAGTATTTATATACATTACTCCAGAATTAAAATATGTTGATTCTTTCTTAAAGCCTAATTCATATAGCCTATATAAATGATATTCTTCTATTGTATCAGGTACAGCTGCTAAAACCTTTTTAGATAAATTGGTAGAGAATATTTCAGATATAGATCCAACACATATAACATCCGTATCTAAATACAAAAAAGTATCTACTTTTCTATGTAAAATATAAGGGATAAGCAGCCTATAATACATACCTTTTGAAAAATGTTGAGTCGTTTGTAACCCCTCAACAATACTATCGTCTAACCAGTAAAAGAAAATATTTATATTTTTATATGGCAATGATCTTATTCTGTTTAAATCTAATATATCAATATCATTAACAAATATATGAAAATTATACTTCTCATGAATGTTATTCTCTAAAATTGATAATATTGATATACCGATATATTTAGAATACTTAAAATCTGATGAGAATACTATATTATTATGATTATTATCATGATTAATAACCAAATCTAATCTTTTATTAACTAATTTAATATTACTAAACATAATCTATCTAAATGGTACTATATATTTTTTTCTCTTTCTCTTATATAAGAGTCTCTTAGGTTTAGTTATTAATCGAAAGAGATGTTCTATTAATGTTTTCTTTGAATTTTTAACTTTATTATCTTTTAATATTTTATAACGTTCATCTTCTAACTGACTATATAAAACACTTTTACTCTTTTTCCATTGTAATTCTTGAATACTTATAGCTGGTATAATTTGGTAACTATATACATTATCTAAATTCAGAAAATCTCTAAATGCCAAAATATCAATCGCATCAATATCATCCGATGTAAGCCTGGACATTTGCCTAAACAAACTGATAACTGCATTTTTGGATATAACGTATGCAGCTAATCCATACTGCTCTTCGACTAATTTTAAAATCAACCTACTCTTAAATGATGAGATCTTTACATTTTCACATTTGGCTGGTTTCAAAAAAGTTTCAAATCTCAAAATAAAACTATCATCTGAAGTAAATCGCTCCTTTAGCCATTCATCTTCAGCTAAAAATGAATAAGCATCTTCACCTAGCAATACATCATCTTCAAAAATATATATATAAGGAAGGTTTTCATCTATGCATTTTTTCCATAGCATATAATGACTCATAAAACACGCTTTCTCCCCTTCTGAAAGTTTAGCATGAGCAAGATTTGGTAAATAAGTTTGAATGAGTTGATTAAGGCACTCTGATGGGGTTATAGCGTCATAGAACTCAAAAGGAATATGATGTTTACCAAATTCTTTGATGATATGTTCTCGACGTTGAGAAGCAGATGAAAGGCTTATAACATAATTGGTATGCATAGGTATTTCTTATTCAATTTAGATTTAACTATTTTATACGTTCTCTAGATAAAACAAAACCCCACCATTTGGCAGGGTTTCGAAGCAAGTTCAAATTATTTTGTGCTTGGAATTTTGAAACGGCTGTTAAAGCGTTCAACACGACCGCCAGTATCTACAACACGTTGTTTACCAGTGTAGAATGGGTGGCAGTTACCACACACATCAAGATTGATATCTTTGCCTAAAGTTGAACGAGTTTTGATCACGTTACCGCAAGAGCAGGTTGCCGTGATTTCTTTATATTCTGGGTGAATACCTTGTTTCATAGAAAACCTCAAAATGAAGCCACGCCGCTATAAGAACTTTCTCCCTACACCGCGTGAATGAATAATACGCCATATTTGGCACCAAATAGACTGCGAATTATACTGAAAAAACATAGATAAACAAGTCCCATTTTAGTGTAGAATCAAAAACATTCTTAACAAAGCTTTTCCTTATGCAAGCACAATCTTCAATCCATACTTCTTTTGCCAAATCTGTTTTGGCTTGGTACGACAAATTCGGGCGTAAGAATTTGCCTTGGCAACAAGATAAAACGCTCTATGGCGTATGGCTTTCTGAAGTAATGCTACAGCAAACACAAGTAGCCACTGTTATACCTTATTTTAAGCAATTTATAAAAACATTCCCCTCTATTACCGCACTTGCTAATGCATCACAAGACGAAGTCTTACATTTATGGACAGGCTTAGGCTATTATGCGCGCGCACGTAACTTACATAAAGCAGCCCAAAAAGTGCGGGATGAATTTAATGGGAATTTTCCAACTAATTTTGAACAAGTATGGGCATTGCCTGGCATAGGTCGTTCCACAGCGGGTGCGATTTTATCTTCCGTTTTAAATCAACCTTACCCCATTTTAGATGGTAATGTAAAACGTGTACTTGCCCGCTATTTTGAAGTGGAAGGCTGGACGGGTGAAAAAAAAGTGGAAAATTACCTGTGGCATTTAACTGAACAAGTCACGCCTGTAACACGCGTTGCTGACTTTAACCAAGCGATGATGGATATTGGTGCAATGGTATGCACACGGACAAAACCAAAATGTGAACTTTGCCCTTTAAATAAGGATTGTTTGGTGAATAAACATGAAAGTTGGGGGCAATTTCCAAATAAAAAACCTAAAAAAACCATACCAGAAAAAGAAACCTATTTTTTAATACTATCAAACAAAGGAAAAGTGTGGTTAGAACAAAGAGAAAATTCGGGATTATGGGGAGGATTATTTTGCTTTCCTCAATTTGAGGATAAATCAACGTTATTGAACCACCTCATACAAGAAGGTATTTCCCATTATCAAGCCTGGCCAAGTTTTCGACATACTTTTAGTCATTTTCATTTAGATATTCACCCAATTTACGCAGAAGTTAATGATAATTTACATATTGAACAAGAAAACGATGATTGGCGTAAAATCTCGGAAAACCCAAAAGAATATCAATCAAATCTATCCAGTACGGTCAAATATTGGTATGATCCGCAAAATCCTGAACAAATCGGGCTTGCTCAACCGGTAAAAAATCTTTTAATTCAATTTGCAAGGAATCATTATGGCAAGAACAGTATTTTGTGAACATCTTAAAAAAGAAGCAGAAGGTTTAGATTTCCAGCTCTATCCTGGTGAACTCGGAAAACGTATTTTTGATTCAATCAGCAAACAGGCTTGGGGAGAATGGATCAAAAAACAAACGATGTTGGTTAATGAAAAAAAACTCAATATGATGAATACCGAGCATCGTAAATTATTAGAACAAGAAATGATCAATTTTCTGTTTGAAGGAAAAGATGTGCATATTGAAGGTTATGTTCCACCATCAAATTAATTGCCTGTAACACAATGAAAAAGTATTTATTATTAGCATTACTGCCTTTTTTATATTCTTGTAGCGACTCTCCGAACCGCAGTATTAATTACGATGAAGCCTTTGCAAAAGATACACAAGGTTTAGACATTCTTACTGGACAATTCTCACATAATATTGATCGTATTTGGGGTGTAAATGAATTATTAGTGGCCAGCCGTAAAGATTACGTAAAATATACCGATTCTTTTTATACACGTAGCCACGTAAGTTTTGATGAAGGTAATATTGTCATTGAAACACAACAAGACCTTAATCGCTTACATAATGCAATTGTTCATACGTTATTAATGGGAGCAGATGCAAAAGGAATTGATTTATTTGCCTCAGGTGACGTTCCCATTAGCTCTCGTCCGTTTCTTTTAGGACAGGTGGTAGACCACCAAGGTCAGCAAATTGCAAACCAATTTATTGCAAGTAATTTTGCAACTTATTTGATCCAAAATAAATTACAAACACGCCGCCTACAAAATGGTCATACCGTGCAATTTGTTACAATTCCTATGATTGCAAACCACGTGGAAGTCCGAGCTCAGAAATATTTACCATTAGTTCGTAAAGCATCTGAACGTTATGGCATTGATGAAAGTCTGATCTTAGGTATTATGCAAACAGAATCAAGCTTTAACCCTTATGCAATTAGCTATGCAAATGCTATTGGTTTAATGCAAGTTGTTCCACGCACTGCAGGTCGTGATGTATTTGCTATGAAAGGGAAAAGTGGGCAGCCATCAGAGCGTTATTTATACGATCCAGCAAATAATATTGATTCGGGCGTCTCTTATTTATGGCTTCTTCAAAACCAATATTTAGATGGCATTACCAATCCGACATCAAAACGCTTTGCTATGATTTCTGCTTATAATAGTGGTGCAGGTGCGGTGTTGCGTGTATTTGATAATGATAAAGATGAAGCGATTTATAAAATCAATCAAATGTATCCAGAACAAGTTTTCCGCATTCTGACAACAGCTCATCCATCTGCTCAAGCACGAAATTACCTATTAAAAGTAGATCAAGCACAGAAAAAATTCCGTGTAAGACGATAATACAGCCCTTTAATCATGACTAAATGCTCGTTGAACCATTTCAACGAGCATTTTTTTATAAAAAATGGCTGTAAAATGAATAGGCAAGTTATGAATTTTAGTTGTTTTAATAAACACTTTGATGATTAACTATCCAAACAAAACAGTTTTTTCATTTTTTTTAAATTTAGTTATTGACCGACTCCCGAAAAAATAGTTTAATACGCTCCGTTGTCAGGCAGCAGCCGATAATGATAACGCCTCGATAGCTCAGTCGGTAGAGCAGGGGATTGAAAATCCCCGTGTCGGTGGTTCGATTCCGCCTCGAGGCACCATTTCCTCCTTAGTTCAGTCGGTAGAACGGTGGACTGTTAATCCATATGTCGCAGGTTCGAGTCCCGCAGGAGGAGCCAAATTCTAAAAAGCCGCTAAAGAAATTTAGCGGCTTTTTGCTATCTTTTATTTTTTAAGGGTATACAAATGAAAAAATTTTTTACATTTATGGGCCTTGCTGTATTTGCCTCTTCCACTTTTGCAACAAATCCTATTAATCTTCGTGACGAAATGATGATTATGTCCCAACGTTTGGTATTAGCATCAAAAGCCTCTTCATCAGAAGAATTCCAAAATAACATAAGCGCATTTATTAATGCTGCCGAACACTCAAAAGTAACCATGCCGACAAAATGGAACGGAGATCAATCTCAATTTCCTGGTTATCAACAAGGTATTCAAAAAGTGATTGATGTAGCCACAGAGGCCTCTAATTTAGCTAAAGAAGGCAAACTTGATGCGGCTAAAACAAAGCTATATGAAATGTCAGAATTACGACAAATTTACCATAAGTTATATAAGTAATAAAATGTAACGTTTTATTATAAAAATTCACCGCACTTCTCTTGAAATCCCCCCTATAATGGTGTTAAATCAATACATATTATGGGGTTATATATCTAAACTATGTGTCAATTACTCGGAATGAACTGCAACACACCAACGGATATCGTCTTTTCTTTTGAGGGGTTTCGTCGTCGTGCAGGGTTAACAGATTGCCATTCTGATGGCTTTGGTATCGCTTTTTTTGAAGGGCGTGGTGTACGTGTTTTTCGTGATAATCATCCTGCAAGTAACTCGCCTATTGCAGATTGCGTCAAACAATACAAGATTAAATCACTAAACGTTATTGCTCATATTCGTAAAGCAACTCAAGGTGATGTTAATATCGAAAACACCCATCCTTTCATTCGTGAAATCTGGGGGGAGAACTGGGTATTTGCGCATAATGGTAATTTAAAAAATTTACCTGATATGAGTAACTACTTTTTACAACCTATTGGTTCTACTGATTCTGAGGCTGCTTTTTGTTATTTAGCAGAATATCTCAAAAATACCTACCGCCAAAAACCTAGCGAAATGGAAATTTTTGAGGCAATTCAAAAAGTGACAAAAGAGCTAGCTCAACACGGTACATTCAACTTTATTTTATCCAATGGTGAATGGATGATTGCGCACTGCTCCACTAACCTGCATTATTTAATGCGAAAAGCGCCTTTTGGAAAAGCACATCGTATTGATGACGACGGCGTCATTGATTTTAGTGATTATGCAAAAGAGGGAGATAAGGTAAACATCATTACAACCTTTCCACTTACCAAAGATGAAACCTGGACAAAAATGGAAAATGGCGGATTTGTTTTTTTTAAAAATGGAGATAAAATTGCTGAAGTCATCGGTACACCCAAAGCAGCAATTGATGATGGCACATTAGGTAATAGAAAAATCTAACTATTTTCTAGTCAGAATAAAAGTGCGGTTAAGTTTCATTGATTTTAACCGCACTTTTATTTTGTCCTATATACCTTTATTTTTATTACTGAAGCGTAAAACTAATCGGCACATTTAATCCCGAAGGAAATCCAGCAGGTCTTGCACCAACAGGGCTCGCACTATTCACCGCATCAAGTGCCGCATTGTCTAAACTTTCATCACCGGATGACTGAGTTATATGTGCACCAGTTAATGAACCGTCACCCGAAACATTAAAGGATACGCTGACTTTACCCTGTTTACGCATCATTTTTGCCCTAGTTGGATAACGTTTATGACGTTCAATTTCACGGCGAATTGCTGAACGATAAGCGGCTATTTCACTCGAATCAGTCCCTGAACCCGCTACTTGAGCATTGCTATTAGCTGTACTCGTTGTTGTCGCTTTTGCATTAGCATTCGCAGTAGAATCAATATTTTTATCACCCTTTGGTAAATCTTTATTAATAGGCTTATCTTGAGGTTTAAGCTCTTTCTTAGGTTTATCCTTTGGTTTTTCTTTAGGCTTTTCCTTAGGCTTAGGCTTTTCTTTTTCTGGCTCTTTAATTTTTTTAGGTTCAGGCTTCACTGTGGGATCTTCCACAACCTCTTTCTTCTCCGGCTCAGGTTCTTTCTGCATATTTTGAGGCTCAGGTGCAAGCTCTTCCATAACCATTCCCTGCACCATTTCCATAGAAATGCTCGTTGCAATGTCTCCTGCGGCATTATTGGCGCTATCACTTGGTTTATTCCAAGTCCATAAAAGTAAACCAACAATAATGCCATGTACCAATAAAGAAACTAGCAAACCTAAGAGCGAACGATTTGTTTGCTGCATAATGATTCCTTAAGGTGCGGTAGAAATAGATTGAGTAGAGACGGGAGCCCGGCCACTTTTTCCCTGCCCTTTGTCTTTCATTGAAACAATCGCAACATTTTTAATATCATTTTTAGCAAGCATATCTGTGATTGTTACAAAATCCTGAAAAGATGCTTCTGCATCAATCTTCAAGGTGACTTTCTGATCCTTATTCCAGCGTGCAACCTCAGCCTCAAGAGCCTCTTGCGAAATAGGTTTATCATTAAAATAGAGTTGTTTATCCGCTGTAACCGTTAATAATTTAGCGAGATCATCAGATTTGAATGCCACAGCAGTACTCGCCTTTGGCACATTTACTTGAATTTTACCTTGAGAAATAAATGATGCTGTAATCAAGACGACAGCAAGTAACACCAACATAATATCGATAAAAGGGATAATGTTGATTTCGTCAAATTTTTTCACAGACTATTCCTTATCTTTTGGTTCGTTTAACACTTTCCATTTCAAACGATTAACTTCTACCTTACGTCCTAAACCGTTATAAAATACCATAGAAGGAATTGCGACGAGAATCCCTAATGCTGTTGCTTTTAACGCAAGTGAAAGATGCATCATAATAATACCTGCATCAATATCACCACCACCGTGGCCAATTTGATAAAAAGTAAGCAAAATTCCGATAACCGTTCCGAGTAATCCAACATAAGGCGCATTAGCTCCAATTGTTGAAATCGTGGTCATGTTACGATTCAAATCAATATCTAACTCATGAATAGTTGAGTAATGCGCAACATTAACTTTACGTAAAAAAATATAACGCTCGGTTACCATTGCTAACATCGTCACACTCATCAGTAGCAGTAAACCAATAATGATAAAATCACTGTATTGTTGTAAAAAATCAAAAAGCTGTAACATTTTTCTGTCCTTATTATTTGAGAATTTTATTGGAAATATAATTGAGAATGAATTTCAATTTTAAGGAATTTTAGCAAAGCTAGGATTAGACGTAAATATGGAACTAAAAAATAATGTTTTTTTACCGCACTTTACATAAAGCGCGGTAAGTTTTGAAGATGGTTTAAAGATTTTTAAGATAATCTACGATAACTTGGTGATGAACTGTAGTTTTAAATTTATCAAATACATGCATAATTTTTCCATTTTCATCAATTAAAAAACTGACTCTATGAATACCGTCATAGGTTTTTCCCATAAATTTCTTCTCCCCCCATACGCCAAACATTTCTGCGACTTGATGATCAGGATCTGAAAGTAGCGTAAAATTAAGTGCTTTTTTATCAATAAATTGCGCCAATTTTTTCGGCATATCTGGGCTAATCCCCAATATAACAAGCCCTAATTCATCTAACTCAGACTTGCTATCACGTAATCCACATGCTTGACTCGTACACCCAGGGGTAAGTGCTTTAGGATAAAAATAGACAAGCACTTTTTTCCCCCTAAAATCACTCAAAGAAATAGGACTTTCTTGTTGATTCAATAATGTAAAAGCCGGTGCTTGGTTTCCCGCAATCAATCTATTCATAAAAGACTCCTTTGAAAAAAAAAGATTTGCAAATTAAAGCCATTTTAGCGACTATAGAGAGCTATACCAAATAATAAAATCAAAAAGATAAACGGAGGTTCTATGTCAGCTCAAAATCCTTTATTTTCTGGCAGTATTGTGGCTCTTGTCACACCAATGAATAACTATGGCGAAATTGATTTTGCTTGTTTAGAAAAATTAGTTGAGCATCATATTGATGCCGGATCTAATGCGCTTGTTTCTGTAGGAACAACCGGTGAATCTGCCACATTAAGTATTGAAGAAAATGTAAAGGTTATTGAGAAGACAGTAGAATTTGCGAAAGGACGTATTCCAATTATTGCAGGGGCTGGCGCAAACGCTACTAGTGAAGCAATAACGATGACAAAATTATTACGCGATAGTGGTGTCGCCGGTTGTTTATCTGTCGTGCCTTACTATAATAAGCCGACTCAAGAAGGTATGTACCAACATTTTAAAGCCATTGCTGAATGTACCGATCTACCACAAATTCTTTACAATGTACCAGGACGTACTGGTAGTGACATGAAACCTGAAACAGTTGCTCGTTTAGCCCAGATTAAAAATATTGTAGGTATTAAAGAAGCAACAGGCGATGTAAGTCGTGTAACAAAAATTAAAGCACTTGCAGGTCAAGATTTCATTGTTTTAAGTGGCGACGATGCAACTAGTTTAGAAGCAATGAAATTAGGTGCTGAAGGGGTTATTTCCGTTACTAATAATCTTGCTTCAAAAGATATGGCTGATATGTGTCGTTATGCACTTTCAGGTGATTTTACTAAAGCCGAAGAAATTAATGTTCGCCTGATGCGCTTACATAATGATTTATTTATTGAATCCAATCCAATACCAGTTAAATGGGCAGCTTATCGTTTAGGTTTAATTAAATCTCCTCACTTACGTTTACCGCTAACCATATTAAGCGAAAACATTCAACCCAAAGTAGAAGAAGCATTAAAATTTGCGGGATTATTATAAATAAAATAAGGGGCAGATCATTGTCCCATATTTTTATTATCGCAAAAGTATTATTGATTTTTCGTTTATTTTATAGGATTCTAAACATGAAAAAAATAATATTAGGTTTGGCTGCAACTGTTGTGCTAAGTGGTTGTTCATCTGATCCAGAAAAGCTAAAAACCGCTAATGATACATTCCAAAAATCAGAAGCCAGTATTCCAGGTTTCTCTCCATTAGCAACAGGAGGCGTTAACTTACCTGTTGCAGACAACACTTATGCATTACCTAATATTGCCTTCAAAAAAGGGGAAAATATCGATATTCGTCCACCATCAACACCATTAGCAATTATTCAAAATTCATTAACACAATTTGATGGTGAACGAGCCCTTATAGTATATCCAGAAGAACAAACAAGCATCTATAATTTAAAGCAAGTTGAACGTCTACTGAAAGAAGAAAATATTTCATCCACTGTTCAGGGGAGTGTTTTAACGACGGATTGGTCACCAACTGATCGTATTGGAGATAAAAATGTCGAAATTAAATATCAAATAGAGCATGTTACCGATCGCCGCTCTAGTGCACTTGCCGTATCGGTGTTACAAACACGTCGTGATGGTATCATCTTCACACCAAGTATGTCTGAAAAACAGCGTTATACCTCTGATCGTCTGAATCGTCTCATATATGCATTAACATCAGCTTATACAAAACAACAGCAAGATTTATCTAACGCTTCTGTAGGGGCTATTTCATCACACATTATCCAAGATCTAAATGGTCAAATCGCTTTAGCAATGAATACGACATTTAACCAAGCATGGGAAAAATTAGGCTATGCCTTACCTAAAGTGGGTTTTGCGATTAAATCTGAAACCTCTGGCAGAGGATATCGCGAATTGAAATATTCCTCTTTAAATAAAGAAGACTGGCTACGCTTAGGTATCGAATCCCCCAAAATAGATAACGGTATTTACAATATGCAAATCTCGGATCATAGCAAACAAAGTTCAATGGTTATCTCTGATGAAAAAGGGCATTCACTTTCTGGAGATGATGCAAGAAAGATCTATCAGGCGATAAGTAATATCATATCAAGATAAAGAAAAACCGCACTTTAAAGTGCGGTTTTATTTTTCATTCTTTCTAGCTAAAAATTACGCTAATTTTTTGATTTGTGCAGCTAATTTAGATTTGTGGTTTGCTGCTTTGTTAGCGTGGATTAAGCCTTTAGAAGCCATACGGTCAACAACTTTTTGCATTTCAACGAATGCTGCTTCAGCTGCTGCTTTTTCACCTGCTGCTACTTGAGCATATACTTTTTTGATGTAAGTACGCATCATAGAGCGTTGGCTTGCGTTATGTTGGCGGCGTTTTTCAGATTGAACCGCGCGTTTTTTTGCTGACTTGATATTAGCCAAGGTCAAACTCCTAAAATTTCTGTTGATTGATAGACAAAATAAAGGGCGTCAATATGCCGATTTTTTATACTTTTGTCAATGAAAAATTTGTGTTGATTTCGGTGAGACACAACCGAAAGTAAGTATCGTTATTTTTACAAGCTCTTTCAATATGGGCTCACACAAACGATGTGCGGCGGATTTTATCAGTTTTTTTTCACGGAATATAGCGTAAAAACAAAATTTCTATACAATTAGGCAAAAATTTTAGGGTAGAGAAGAATATTTTGAGTAAACGACTTTTAAAATCTAGCATTGTTGTTAGTTCTATGACTTTATTATCAAGAGTGTTAGGTCTTGTGCGCGATGTAGTTATCGCTCATCTCATTGGTGCAGGTGCTGCGGCGGACGTTTTTTTATTTGCTAATCGTATTCCAAATTTTCTTCGTCGTTTATTCGCTGAAGGGGCTTTTTCACAGGCTTTTGTCCCTGTTCTCGCAGAATATCAAAAATCTGGTGATATTAATAAAACCCGAGAATTTATTGGAAAAGTTTCTGGTACCCTTGGAGGATTGGTGAGTATTGTTACGATCCTCGCGATGGTTGGTTCGCCTGTCGTTGCTGCTTTATTTGGGATGGGCTGGTTTACCGATTGGATGAATGATGGCCCTGATGCACATAAATTTGAACAAGCCTCTCTTCTTCTTAAAATAACTTTTCCCTATTTATGGTTTATCACTTTTGTAGCCCTTTCTGGAGCTGTGCTTAACACGATTGGGAAATTCGGCGTGATGTCCTTTTCACCCGTGTTATTAAATATAGCGATGATTGCCACCGCACTTTTCCTTGCACCACAAATGGATAATCCAGATCTTGCATTGGCTATCGGTATTTTTCTAGGCGGCTTATTACAGTTCTTATTTCAAATTCCATTTATGAAACAAGCCGGTTTACTGGTGAAACCCAAATGGGCTTGGCGGGATGAAGGCGTAACTAAAATCCGCAAATTAATGATCCCTGCGTTATTTGGTGTATCGGTAAGTCAAATTAATCTTTTGCTGGATACAGTGATTGCAAGCTTTTTAATGACAGGTTCAATTAGCTGGTTGTATTATTCCGATCGCTTACTGGAATTTCCTCTCGGTTTATTTGGTATTGCTATTTCTACCGTAATTTTGCCAACACTTGCTCGCCACCATGTTAATCGTGAAGGCGATTCAGCTAAAAGTGCGGTTGATTTTCGTAATACAATGGATTGGGGCGTGCGAATGATTTTACTACTTGGCGTTCCCGCAGCCATTGGTATTGCAGTATTGGCTCAACCGATGTTACTTACGCTATTTATGCGTGGAAATTTCATGCTAAATGATGTTCATGCCGCCTCTTATTCTTTATGGGCATTTAATGCGGGTTTACTTAGCTTTATGTTGATTAAAATCCTCGCCAATGGCTATTACGCCCGCCAAGATACCAAAACGCCAGTAAAAATCGGCATTATTGCCATGGTGAGTAATATGGGGTTTAACTTATTGGCGATTCCTTTCAGTTATGTGGGTTTAGCTATTGCTTCAGCAATGTCGGCAACCCTTAATGCCTATTTACTCTATCGCGGCTTAGCCAAAGCGGATGTCTATCATTTTTCACGTAAAAGTGCGGTCTTTTTTGGAAAAGTTTTATTGGCAGCAATCGCAATGGGCGCAGCAGTTTGGTATTACGTGCCTGAAATCAACCAATGGGCGAAAATGGATTTCTTCATGCGTGTTTATTGGCTTGTTTGGTTGATTGTATTAGCCGCAATAGTTTATGGAGCAACGTTGATTTTATTGGGCGTTCGCAAGCACCATTTGCTGACAAAAAACTAACTTCTCGCTATAATGCCGAAATTCTCTTATTTTCATGGATAAGGACATGCAATTAATTCGTGGGCTTCATAATGCAAATCGTGTTTTACAAGGTTGTGCGCTAACGATCGGCAACTTTGATGGTGTGCATTTAGGGCATCAAGCAGTCCTTCGCCATTTGCGCCAAAAAGCTGACGAATTAAATTTACCCATGGCGGTATTGTTGTTTGAATCACAGCCTCGTGAATATTTTATGGGAGAAAATGCACCAGCGCGCTTAATGCGTTTGCGTGACAAAATTTATTATCTAGAAAAGGCCAAGGTTGATGTCGTAATTGTGGCGAAATTTGACCGCACTTTTGCTGAGCAACCAGCCGATGTTTTTATTGAACAAACGCTTGTTAATCATCTACATGTGAAATTTTTAAGCATTGGCGATGATTTCAAGTTCGGTTCAAAACGCCAAGGCAATTTTGCAATGTTGCGAGCAGCAGGTAAGCATTTCGGTTTTATTGTTGAAGATAACCGTAGTTTTTGTCTAGATGAACAGCGAATTAGTAGCACTGCAATTCGCGAAGCATTAGCGAATGATGACTTACAACTTGCAGAAAATTTACTCGGTAAACCTTATCGTATTTTCGGACGTGTGATCCATGGTAATAAGTTAGGTAGAACAATAGGATTTCCAACGGCAAATATTCGTTTGCATAGACAAGTCAATCCAATCAAAGGTGTTTATGCTGTAAAAGTGCGGTTAAAATCTGGTGAAATTTTTAACGGCGTGGCAAACATTGGAAAACGCCCAACTATAAATGGATTAATGCAATTATTAGAAGTTCATTTATTTGATTTTTCTCAGAATATTTATGGCCAAATAGTGGAAGTGGAATTCTGCCACAAGATTAGAAACGAGATTAAATTCCCGTCTTTTGACACTTTAAAAAAACAAATTGAACGGGATGTAAACACAGCGAAAGGCTTTTTTAAAGGGTAGATATGCCAGTTATTTTACGTTTTAAAGGCTATATTTTTTCTTTTACTCTAATGAAGGAAATCCTCTTGGGCCTGCGCATATTCATGTGCGCAACGCGGAGTCGGAAGCAAAATTTTGGTTGGAATCCGATATTTCTTTAGCAAGAAACGATGGATTTAATTCAAAAGAATTAAAAGAAATTTTTGTTATTGTTGAAACACATAGAACGCAATTCACGGAGGCGTGGTATGACTATTTCAGCTAAAAGCATTCGCTTTGATGAAAACACTATGTGGGTGGAGTTAAATGATGCGCGTATTTTGGGTGTACCCTTAGTGTGGTTTCCTAAATTATTACATGCTACCCAAAGTGAATTAGAAAACTATGAGTTGAGTCGTAGAGGCATTCATTGGGATTGTCTTGATGAAGATATCTCTATCGATGGTTTACTTGCGGGACGTGGAGATGTCACACATAAACCACAAAAAGTTGCTTAAATTTAATTTAAAAATTGGAAAATAAAATGACAGTCGATTACAAAAACACTCTTAACCTACCGGAAACCAGCTTTCCAATGCGCGGTGATTTAGCTAAGCGCGAACCTGATATGTTGAAAAATTGGTACGATAAAAATCTTTATCAAAAAATTCGTGAAGCGAGCAAAGGCAAAAAATCTTTTATTTTGCATGATGGCCCTCCGTATGCGAATGGTAACATTCATATTGGTCACGCCGTTAATAAAATTCTGAAAGATATTATTATTAAATCTAAAACTGCATTAGGTTTTGATTCGCCTTATATCCCGGGTTGGGATTGTCATGGTTTGCCAATTGAATTAAAAGTAGAAGGTTTGGTGGGTAAACCAAACGAGAAAGTGACCGCAGCTGAATTCCGCCAAAAATGCCGTGAATACGCTGCAGAACAAGTAGAAGGTCAGAAAAAAGACTTTATCCGTTTAGGCGTGTTAGGCGATTGGGATAATCCTTATTTAACGATGAACTTCGATACCGAAGCAAACATCATCCGCACACTCGGTAAAGTGATTGCTAACGGTCATTTATACAAAGGTTCAAAACCGGTGCACTGGTGTTTGGATTGTGGCTCTTCTTTAGCGG
>OGJT01000133.1_pt1 | contig 46600 bp, 33 predicted proteins | sample 1572331 | NCBI WGS metagenome assembly OGJT01 (sample SAMEA2582094, study PRJEB24529) | metagenome | biome: Human gut stool | place: China | collected 2011
ACTTGATATGTCATTGCTAACTGTTTCACGGCGGCAAAGGTAAGAAGATAAAATGAAAGGAGCAAGGAAAAGAAGAAAAAAGTCTCATCCCCGCCTCTTTTCTTGTTGCGGGGATGAGACCGATTAGGGATAAAAGTCTCCCAGTTTACAAACTAAGTAACTCTATTACCTTTTCAACAGCAGCACTGATACCATCGGCATCTTTACCACCTGCTTGTGCATAATGTGGCTGACCGCCACCGCCACCCTTAATGAGTTTGGCTGCTTCACGTATTACTTTTCCTGCATTTAAATCGTGCTCTTTCACCATATCATCACTGAGCATGATTGAAAGCTGTGGACGATTCTCATGTACGGAACCTAATACGCAAACGAGATTCTCTGGTAATGCTTCACGAACCTTGAATACGATATCCTTAGCAGAAGCAGGATCTACAGGGAGCACTGCCTTAACAACATGTACACCATTCAATGTTTCTGCACGTTCTACCAATGATTTCGCTGCACGGTCAACTGCTTGCGCACGGAAACGCTCAACCTCCTTCTTCATCGCATCATTCTCTTCAACAAACTTGGTGAGAACTGCCTTAAGATCCTTAGCATTGTTGAACATTGCCTTCAAGTCGCGCAATGTATCTTCAAGTGCATAGATTGCATTCTCGCAAGTTTCGCCAGTCATTGCTTCAATACGACGAACGCCTGCAGCAACGCTACTTTCGCCTACAATCTTAAAGAAACCGATGCGACCCGTAGATTTAGCATGAATACCACCACAGAACTCGCAACTAGGACCGAAGCGTACAACACGAACCTTGTCGCCATATTTCTCACCAAAGAGAGCTACTGCACCCATTTCCTTTGCTTCCTCCATTGGTGTATCACGATGCTCATCAAGAGGATAATCCTTACGAATCATCTCGTTGACTAGTTTCTCTACTTGGCGAAGTTCCTCATCGGTTATCTTCTGGAAGTGAGAAACATCGAAACGGAGCGTGTCAGGACTTACGTATGAACCTTTCTGCTCGGCATGCTCACCAAGAACTTGCTTTAAAGCATAATCAAGCAAGTGGGTTGCAGTATGATTAGCTGCTGACGCATCACGCTTATCTGTATCAATACATGCCATGAATTCAGCCTCAACATCCTTTGGCAATTCCTTGACAATATGGATGCTCTGGTTGTTCTCACGCTTGGTATCAATGACATTGATAGTCTCATCCTCGTTGACAAGCACACCTTGATCGCCTACCTGTCCACCCATCTCACCATAGAATGGGGTATAATCGAGTACAATCTCATAGAAACTATTCTTCTTCTGTGTCACCTTACGATAACGGAGAATATGACATTCGTACTCTGTATAATCGTAACCAACGAATTCCTGTTCGCCTTCACGTACAATCTCCCAGTCACCATTCTCAACAACAGCAGCATTGCGAGCACGTGCTTTCTGCTGTTCCATCTCTTCATTGAATTGCTTCTCATCAACGGTATAACCATTCTCACCGCAGATAAGTTCGGTCAAGTCAAGTGGGAAACCGTATGTATCAAACAAGCGGAAGGCTTCCTTACCATCAAGTTCGGTCTTGCCATGTGCCTTCAATTCATCCATTGCACCATTGAGCAATGTGATACCCTTATCCAATGTGCGCAAGAAAGAATCTTCCTCTTCCTTCATCACACGACCAATCAGTTCACGTTGTGCTGTAAGTTCAGGATAAGCAACGCCCATCTCATGTACCAAAACATTGATTAGCTTATACATGAAAGCCTCCTTCTGATCAAGGAATGTGTAAGCATAACGCACAGCACGACGAAGGATACGACGGATAACATAACCAGCCTTTGCATTGCTTGGCAATTGACCATCAGCAATAGAGAAAGCAACGGCACGCAAGTGATCGGCAACAACACGCATTGCGATGTCTACCTTCTGTTCGTCGTTGATACCTTCACCATTAGGACCTTCTGGGAAGGTGTGGTTATACTTCTTACCAGAGAGGCGTTCGATCTCTTTTATCACTGGTGTGAAGATATCGGTATCATAGTTAGAGTTCTTACCTTGCATCAAGCGAACCAAACGCTCGAAGCCCATACCCGTATCAATAACGTGCATCTTCAATGGCTCAAGGCTACCATCAGCTTTACGATTGAACTGCATGAAGACGATGTTCCATATCTCAATTACCTGTGGGTGATCCTTATTAACAAGTTCCTCTCCAGGCACCTTAGCTTTCTCTTCCTCTGAACGGAAGTCGATATGAATCTCCGAACAAGGACCGCAAGGTCCCGTGTCTCCCATTTCCCAGAAGTTATCATGCTTATTACCATTGACGATATGGTTCTTTGGGAAATGCTTCTCCCAGTAGATAGCAGCCTCATCATCACGTGAGATACCTTCTGCCTTATCACCTTCAAAAACCGTTACATAAAGGTCTTTAGGGTCAAGATGCAATACATCTACAAGATATTCATAAGCGTAATCAATAGCACCTTCCTTGAAGTAATCGCCAAAGCTCCAGTTACCCAACATCTCAAACATCGTATGGTGACTGAGAGCAGCATCACGCCCCACTTCTTCCAAGTCGTTATGCTTACCACTAACACGCAAACACTTCTGTGAGTCAGTACGTCGGCGTGGTTCTGGTTCCTTTGTTCCAAGGATAATATCTTTCCACTGGTTCATACCAGCATTCGTAAACATCAGCGTAGGGTCGTCCTTGATAACCATTGGGGCAGATGGTACGATAACATGTCCCTTCGACTCAAAGAACTTCAAATAGGAGTCGCGGATTTCATTTGCAGTCATCATCTTTATTATATATTTAATTCAATTTTCTACCTAAAAGTGTTGCAAAGATACTGACTTTTGCGTATTTTTGCAAGCAATTAAGCTGCTGAATCCACAAAATCTTATTTACCATCGTGGGAGCGTAAAGGTGTTTCATCAGCATAACCACATAAACAACTGAATTAAAAGAAACGAGATATGGCAGAGAATCCGCATAAATTGTATTATTCAATAAAGGAAGTAGCGCAACAAATAAACGTTTCGGAGAGTCTGCTGAGATATTGGGAGACTGAATTTCCACACCTTCGTCCTAAGACAACAGGCAATCGTGTGCGCCAATATACAGAGAAAGATATCGAACAAATAAAGGTTATCTACAACCTTGTGAAGGTGCGTGGTTTCAAGATTGCAGCTGCCCGCAAGATGTTACAAGAGAACCGCAATGGTGTTGAAAAGAGTCAGAAGGTTATGGAAACGCTCTTCTCTGTTCGCGACCAACTGAAAGACTTGAAGAAACAACTCGATGGCTTGGTGTAAAGTCAGCCACACCTGAAAGGCATAGTCCTTATTCGTTCTGAAAGAAATACTCATATACAGCATAGGGACAGACGATTTCGTCTGTCCCTATGACGTTTGTAACTCAACTATGTGAACGCTCTCTTACTTCTTCCTCGACAATGAGGCGCGCTTCACTTCAAAGTCGGCTGTTGTATTGTTATCATCTACATACTTCTTTCCATCCCACTTCCTTTGCAATGATAGACCAGAATAAATGGGGTAATCGCCCTTCTTCATACTTGAGAAAGACACATCTGTCACGGCATTATAACCACGGTCGAGCTTGCTGGGGCGCATTTGGAACATACGACGCGGACAAATCGTTATACAATCAATAACGTTCTCAAACGGAATCTCTATCGCATAGAAATCACCAAAAGCGCTACTCGTCACGGTGATATAGTGCAGATATCCCTTACCATTTTGCGTATCGGCATACCCTTTCCGGAAGTCTTCTGGCGTCCACGGGAGCTTTATCAGTGCAATACCATTGCTCTCTGACATATTAGAAAAGTCATAAGAAGGACCTATGTTCCCCTTGCTATCCGTTGATGTGAGGATAGCATTCATATCAGGAACTTTGGGGTTATTCTTCTGCCCAGCGTCATAATTAATATTCGTCCATTCGAAGTCGGCTTTACTCAAGTCTAGGAAGTCATCCAGCCCACCATACATACTCAAGTCCTCGCCCTCCAGTTCTGACTCAAACTGCGCCTTATGGTCAATCGCATACTTAGCCACAATGATGGTCTGACCAGGCTTTACGGGATAGTCGGCACCCTTACCAGGGAAATAAGATATACCCGATGCACCATAATAACGATTGACAAAGTCGTCTTTCGGAGCAAACTGAATCGCCCTACTAGGGTCGATGGCATTAACACACAACGCCAGTCCGTCCAAATACTTCACCTCATTAGTCGGATTAAAGATAGCGATGTATTGGTCATCATTATACATTTGATTCTGATTCTTCATACCCCATGCCCTGACATCACGATACCAGTAATGCCCAACGTAAAACACTTCTTTTATGATCAGATGGTCTAACTTCGTCTTAGAAGTAGACTGTTTCACCGGCATCTCATTACGTGTACAGCTACCTAAACATGTGAGTATCAGGCTCAACAGCAGGTAGGTTATTATCTTCTTATGTATCATCTCACTCAATTATCTTATCTGTTTATACTCTTTAAATATATTGTTTGCAACATTACCAGCGAATGGTACTTAGCGTTCCATGTATTGAAACGGTGCGTTCCATGTATTGAAACGGTGCGTTCCATGTACTGAAACCCTGCGTTTCATGTACTGAAACTGTGAGTCTCATAGGTTGAGACAATTGGTATATAGCATTCCCTCCGGCTCAACCTCTTATTATAAGAACCAATTACCAAAGCCAGCTCCACCTCCAATACCATGTGTTTGCACATTCTGAGCAGCCTCCATCGCATCTGCCGAGGCTAGTCCTATCTCATGCCCCATATAGAAGTACAACGGGTCGTTAGGGTCGATTGTCGTTGGATCAGTATCGAAGCTACTGCAAAAGACCTTAATAGGTATGTTGAAGCGGAATAGTTCCTTCCATTCAGAATCAGCCCCGTATTCCTTCGGTTCATCAGGGTTATAAGCCTCCGAACAGATGAATGGGCTACGGAACACATAGGTGGAATGGCGGTTGAGATACTCCTCTTTAGGAATGAGAGCCTTCTTGCCCTTCGGACATTTCATCACACGCACCGACAGATAGAACTTCGGAAGGAGATAAGACGGACGAGTATATCGCCCAGCCTCACCTGTTGCGGGATCCTGCCTACGGGTTATCTCTAACGGCCACTCCTGATGTAAAGCATCGTTCTCATCGGCATCTATATCGAAATTGAAGTGCCCCTTGAGTCCTACTCTATCCTGATCATAAGGTGCAACAGCCCAATCGGCATCCTCACGAGTGAGTGGAGGTAGCAGTCGCTGATTGAATAACTCGCGTGCACCATCAGCCATTGCGTCCTGAATCCACGTATCACGATAGGTATATTCGAATATCTTTGGTGTCAGAGCCGCACGCTCTTTCCATGTCGAGGTATTGGCAAAGAGCGGTGAAGGGACTGGTGTGGTATCTATCGTTCCGCCCTTCATCCAGTCACCGAACTTATCCTTCTTAGGCTTCCACGTACCTCGGCAATCCATCACTTCATACGGGTTTCCCTTGTCATCCACCTCACTCACGGTGAAGAATATCTGATATTCATCCGAGTGATTGAGTATCTCGTCATTCATGAGCTTGCCCTCCTTATTGAAGAAATAGAGGCACAATCCCCATCGCTTCAGCTTTCCGCCAATGATACGAATATAGTCAGGACCTTGCTTCCCATCGTTCTGTTCGAGATAGGTCACCGTACTCTTCCGTTGAACCTCTACCGTTGGCCACTTGCCCGCATTGTTATGTATGAGCACAAACTCCTCTTGCTTCCATGGAGCATTCTGATAAACAAAGTTGCCGTGCATCATGGCATCACCATGCGAGTGACCTTCCTTGAACATGGCAAGGCATGTAGCCCAATCCTTAAAGGCTCCATCTGCATCAGGATTAGCCATTTCGCCCGATACTTTCACCTTCGATAAGCTATCAACATAACGGTCGGCACCACTGTGCGCAACGCCTTTCGTCGCTAGTGGATTATCATTATAATCAACATGCACATTGCCAAAGACGAAGTCGTCACATGACGTACACAAGCCTAGAACAGCAACGAGCAGGAGAATACTCTTGATTATCTTTTTCATTACTATTAGTCCTTTCTTCTTTTACATCAATACTATATTCTGTCTATATTGCGTGAAGTAATCCTGTGGATGGGTCAACATCCGCCACAGCTGCGCCTTCTCTACACCTGAATAGAAACGCTTCACGTCTTCATAACACTTCTCTTCGCCATCCTTCACATCAGCGATAATGCGCACTGACAAGGGATAATCAATATCGAAACTATCCCATCCTGGCTGTATCTCATTGAATGCCCAGAGGAAAGCACCCTCACTATTATTCGTATTGCAATACTTCGCTGGCTTCTCAGACTCGCCTGCGTGCTGTTGTCCCTTATTCAAGATATGACAAATGCGAACCTGTAATTGGAATGCAACATTAGCCCGATGGAACTGCATAACGCCCTTAAAACCGAGCCTGTCTAAGTCTGATCCAACATCCAGACTGCGCTTCTGTCGTAACAGCCCCACGGTGTGTCCGTAGCGTTGTCGGGGCGACTCGGTATCGGGGTCGATGAAGTCATCGTTATAAACTTCGGTGAATAGCTTGCCAAGCTCCTCCTCCACAGGGTCGGTGTCACGGTATTCATAGGTGAAGAGTTCCGGTGTTATCTTGTTAAGGAGGGTCTGATCTATCGTCTTGTAGAGCCTATAACTCTTCCCATCAAAGGTATGAGGTTTCAAGGCATCAGGCTTACCTGATAGTTCAATAGCCTTCCAAGCGAGGTCTGGCTGATAGCTCACTTCATTCTTACCGAGCTGGAAGTTCTCTGGAGCAAAGATGTTCGACGTAGAGAACTTACTAGCCATCTCCGCTGCACCAGCTTTCTCCCTAAAGGTGTATCGGTCGTAATACGTGGGTGAATCAGCCAATGAACGTGGATAAGCCAACTGTATTCCTTTCTTGCGTTCAGCGTTTCCTGTACCCGTAGATACCTCTTGATCCAATGACGAGTTACCTACTCCAAAGAAGTGTTGATGCACCAGTAAGGTGGCGTTATCCTCATCTGGTATGCTGTAACCTTCCTTATCTTTCGTGAAAGGATAGCCCGAGAATTGATGATTGATAAGCATTCCGTTGCGGTCATAATACTTGAGTTCTAAACCGTAATAGATATTGTCTGACGCTATCACATCAAAGCAATTACGCTCGGTAGTGATGGTCATCTGCCCATCATCATCACGTGTGATATCAATCTCCTGCATAATGGGTAACATTGTTTCCGGACTAACCACATGATAGGTGTTATAGGCTGTGAGCGAGTCATTACCATCTGGTCCGACACCAATCATGCCCCCTTTATACCCCATTCTAAGGATGGCGTGGACAGCATAAATCTGTTCATGTCCCTTCACATCACGCTCTATTGATGAGGGTGGTGCCTGTACTATCTTCTTGAAGAAGTCGTCTACTTGATCGTTGGAACAACTCCCGAACAGGAGTCCCATTAGCATTATGGCAAGTAGCGGTAGTATGTTTCTATTTCGTTTCATATACTTTTCGATTGATTAGAACTTAAACAATGTACGTAAGGAGAAGTTGGCTCCACGCTCATGGGCGTAGTAACGGAACCGATCAGTGTACTCCTTATATAATGCGTTAAGGATGTTTTCACCCACAAGCATAAACTTCAATTCTCTTCGTTGCTGTAGTTTGATACGCAACTCGGCTGTACCATTCAAAAGGAAGTAAGCAGGTGGCGAGTCAGGAACTAAATCCTTATCAGGGTCAAAGCGGGTTTGCTTTGTCACATAAATACCCGATAACGACAACGAACCATGATATTTATCATCCTTCGTAAGTCCTCGCTCGTAGGTAGATGATAGTCCGTAACGATCGGAAGGCATAAAAGGTAGCCAGTCGTTATGCGTCAGATTGCGTGCGAACATCCATTCGCCTTTACCCACAAAGGTGAGTCCTTGCAAAGGTTTAAGCGTTGCCTCGATATCACCACCGTATAGTTTCACATCGTCCTGATCGTAGATGAACTTAGGATACTTACCACTCGGATGGTTATGGAAGCGGTCTTTCCCTTCTCCAATGTGGTCATAGATGTAGCTATTAATGCGCTGTAAGAAGAAGCTCGGCTCTACTGACAACCACGCATTGCGGTATCTCGTACCTACCACGAGTTTGTATCCTCGCTCGCTGGCAAGATTCTTATTGCCCACTACCCAGTAAGAACCATCCTGCAAGCCAATGGCATATAACTCATTAATATCAGGTGGTCTCCATGACCAACCAATGTTAGCTCGAATGTCCCAAAGGTCTGTCAACTGGTAATGAGATGCCAGACTCATGGTGAAGTTACTATACAGCTTGAAGTCATCATAGTAAGTGTAATTACTCAAACTACTATACCCATTCACCGACATCACACGGAAGTCATAACGCATACCCAAGGCACATTGCAATCGACCGAACTCTGCCTTATGCAAGAAGTAACCACCCATTGAGAGGGCTGCGAAGTTCGGAACGAAGGCTGGTTGCTTAGTTCCTGGATAGTTGAAGTTCGTTTGATAGGTATTAGATAAGCCTGCATCTGTGGTCATGTTCCATCGTTTCCACTTAGCATGCCAGAGCACATCAAACTTATAAGTCTTCAATATCAAGTCCTGAACAGGTATCCAACTCCATTGCACCTTCTTCCTGTTTTCAAACTCCTGACGCAAGTTCTCTTGGAAAGAAAGGGTGAAGTCGAGACGGTGATAAGCGTTAATATCCCACTTCAATTCGCCTTTCAGCGTTACATGTTGCGACTGCTGGAAGGGCGGCTTAATGCTATATGAGAAGGGCTTAACGGTCTCTGGATCTGGACGTCCATACTCGAAGCGTTTGAGGAGTTGGTTCAAATCGGATATCTTACTTGCATAATAGATTCCACTTCGTTGGTAATAAATACTCGAGAAGAGCGTCGCTGTCACCTTTCTCCCTTGATATCCTGCAAGCGCAGAGAGGCTTATTGTGTTATAACCAGTATTGTTTAAGACATAGTCGGCAGTGCGATAATCACCGCCTTTTGTGTACATTCCATGTAGGCGCAGACCGATGTTCTTGCGTCCAGCTTCTATACTACCTGAACCGCTAAAGCCCCTTGCGTTGGTGTCATATCCCATATTGACATTACCGCTCACCATGGTCTTCTTGCTTCCATAAGGTAGTGGAGCATCATTTAAGAGGACAACTCCGCCCATCGCACCAAAGCCATAACGAATGCACTCGGCACCCTTGACTACCTCAACCATACTCGATCCCGTATAATCTAACTCGGGTGCATGATCGGCTCCCCAGCTCTGACTCTCGAGTCGAACTCCATTGTTCATCAATAAGATTCGACTACTGTGCATACCTTGAATAACAGGTTTGGCGATTGTGTTTCCCGTGCTAATTGAACTCACGCCAGGCACCGTCTCAAGTAGTTTGGCTAATGAGGTTGCACCGCCTTTCTCCAATGCCTCTTGACTAATAGACGCCGATTGCTGCAAGACGGAGGTGTGTCGTTGCAAAGCCGTAACCGTCACATTATCCAACTGCTTGGAGTCGTCTTTCATTGTCAAAACCACTTGTCCGTTTGAAGGAACGACTACCAAGCGTGACAAATTCTTGTAACCTATATAAGAGACCGATACCTTTATGCGAGTTACAGGATGTTTGAACTTAGCCACACAACGACCATTAATATCCGTGACAACAGGAGTCGACAAGCCTTCGCAATGTATCACAGCTCCAACGAGTGGCTCTTGAGATTGTTCAGCAACTACGGAAAAGGTGACAGAAGAACCTTCGTTCTTATCATCATCACCAACATGTTCCCTCCCATGCGCCGTTATCGAGGCTAAGAGTGGAGGCGAGAAAAGTAACAAGGAAGACATTAGGATTGTAGATGACAATAATCTAACATGCCTTCCAAAGTCCATCTTTAATTTAATCATATATTATCAGATTGTGAGTAGTTTATCACTTAAGTTTATGCAATTCTCCCACTCTTTGCAGGAGAAATGAGTATCTTTTAATATGCTACTCAGTTCATAAATTAAGTTTAGAGATCTATTGGCTATTGCCTACAGATCCGCAGATTCGTAGATGTTTGTTTGTAGATGAAGTCTTATTCAGTACTTTATTCTATACAACATCTTTATCGGTTGCAAAGGTATAGATATTTATTTAATACAGCAATACCCACTATTAGCGATTTACATATTATCTAATTCAAAGTAAGAATAAGGTTCTTTCCATTTAAAGAGGGCGTTTCTTGAAAATGAAGAGAGGCTCTCCTTGAATCAAGAAGAGCCTCTCTTCGTGGCAAGAAGGGCGTTCCGTTCTTTACACCTTTGGGGCTATTACTTACAGAACAGACTGCACCTCTTGCATATCCTTTATATTCTTCATACTCTCAACGATCATCTCCACGTCCTTACGATCATGCACTTGCATCTCAATGGTACCATCGAATATGCCGTTGTCACTCGTGATGGTGATCTTACGGATATTAACTCCTAACTGGTCAGAAGGCACATCGGCAATGTCGTGTAACATACCACTTCTGTCAATACCACGTATCTGTATGGCTGCTTCAAAGAGTAAGCTGCGGTGCATGTCCCACTTTGCATCTAATATGCGAGTACCATAACTGGCTTTCAATTTAGCTGCTACTGGACATGAACGCTTGTGTATCTCGATGTGATTCTTATTATCAATATAACCCAAGATATCGTCCCCGGGGATGGCATGACAGCAATGTGGGAAGATGTAACGATAGATATTATCCTCATTGATGAAGATAGGTTTCTTCTTATTCAGGCTCTTGGTCACAACGATCAATCCCTCTGTAAGACCAGAATCATCGGTGTCTATAGATCGAGTCTCCCGCTTTCCAGCCTTCAAAAAAGGAACATAACGACGCCAACCACGCTTTTCTGTAGGCTTATCTGCCTTGTTCTTCCCTCGAAGTTCATCAAGATCTGTATCGCCAAGAATGACCGTCTTGTCTCCAATAGATAGGAAGAGACTATCGTGCTTCTTTAGGTCGTGCAACTCACAAAGCCTATCTAATACAGTCGTTGTCATCTCTAGGTCGTTTGCTTTCAACCATTGGGATAACTTCTCCTCACCAGTCTTTTGTATCTGACGACTCTCTTTGCGGAGGATTGCCTGTATCTTAGCTTTAGCCTTAGCAGTCGATACGAAGTTGATCCAAGAGGGGTTGACATGCTGTGACATAGACGTGAGGATCTCAACCTGATCACCGCTTTGTAGCTTGTGACTAAGCGGTACTAGCTTGTGATTAACCTTTGCTCCAATGCAGTGACTACCAAGGAATGTGTGTATCTGAAAGGCAAAGTCGAGTGCAGTACAGCCTGCCGGCATTGTTTTAATCTCACCTTTTGGAGTGAAGACAAATATCTCTGAGGCAAAGAGATTGAGCTTAATAGCATCTAAGAAGTCCATTGCGTCAGGTTGAGGATCATCCAGTATCTCCTTGATAGTACTAAGCCATTCATTCAATTCTCCCTCATCTTCGGCTATTTCCCCACCATCCTTATATTTCCAATGGGCTGCAAATCCTTGCTCGGCAAGCTCATCCATGTGTTCAGAACGAATCTGTACCTCTATCCATCGACCCTTTGATGACATCAAGGTAACATGCAATGCCTGGTAACCATTAGCCTTTGGATGGTTCACCCAGTCGCGAAGTCGATCGGGATGACTCTTGTATATCTGACTAATGGCGACGTAGATTTGGAAGCAGTTATTGATTTCTTCTTCCTTAGACTTAGGCTTATAGATGATTCGGACAGCAAGTATATCATAGATCTCTTCGAATGTTACATGTTTATTCTGCATCTTACACCAAATGGAGTAAGGGCTCTTCACACGTGCTTTCAACTCATATTCAAAGCCCATCTTATCGAGTTCTTTGCGGATAGGAGCAGTGAACTCGTCGAAGAGAGTATCGCGTTGTGCTTGCGTAGAAACCAACTTCTTCTCAATAGAAGCGTATGCATCGGGATGCTCGTAACGGAAACTTAGATCCTCTAACTCGGTCTTTATCTTATTAAGACCTAATCGATTCGCAAGCGGTGCATAGATATAGAGCGTTTCACCAGCTATCTTATATTGCTTGTTAGCAGGCTGAGAAGCGAGGGTGCGCATATTGTGCAAGCGGTCGCAGATCTTAATGAGTATGACCCGAATATCGTCACTCATCGTCAATAAGAGCTTCTTGAAGTTCTCGGCTTGAGCGGAGGCTTGCTCTCCAAAAATACCTCCAGAGATCTTTGTCAGACCATTAACTATCTGCGCAATCTTCGGTCCGAAGATGTTTTCAATATCCTCTACTGTGTAGTCCGTATCCTCTACAACGTCATGTAATAAGGCTGCACTGATACTCGTTGCACCGAGTCCCATCTCCTCACAAGCTATCTGGGCAACAGCGATTGGGTGCAAGATATATGGTTCACCTGACAATCGGCGAACCCCTTTATGAGCCTGTCGTGCGAAGTTGAAAGCCTTAGTTATGATATCAACCTTCTTACGATGACGCGAGGCAAGATAGGTATCAAGAAGATGTTGGAAGGCTTCATCAACCATCTTCTCATAATCAATCGCTTTTACTTCTGTTCGTTCCTTGTCTTTATCCATAGTGCATCCTCTCCTATAATATAATAAGGTGAAAGACTTGTTTAGTGCATCATTACGCCCTGTCTATGTAGTGCGGTTGTTTGGTTCGTGTTAGTAGCAACGACATTAGGGTCGGTTTTCTCGAATGATGCTTCATCTTGATATATAAGTTCTTTGCTATAGTTAAACTTCTCAATCATATCTACTGGCAATCTTAACTTAGCCATTCCGTAAGTGGAAAGGGCTTTCACTACGCCCAACTTGTACTGTGGATTAAGCGTTTTAATCTTATCTAAATCAATCCCCAAAACGTCTGCCACCTTCGCTAATGTGACGTCTTTCTCTATCACAACAGTATCACATTGAGCCGGAAGATTGGTTGGAAGCGGTATTATATTATAATCGCCATAATAATTCATCACGTAGTTTACAGCAATAAAAGTAGGCACATAGCCTCGTGTCTCTTTAGGGAGATAACGGTAAACAGCCCAAAAGTCGGATCCACCACCAGCCTTGGCGATAGCACTACTCACACGTCCTGGACCACAGTTATAAGCTGCCAAGGCTAGATTCCAGTCTCCGAAACGATTGTAAAGATCGCTTAGAAAGCGTGCAGCAGCATAAGACGACTTCTCGGGATCACGCCTTTCATCAATATAATTATCTATTTGGAGGTTGTATTGCTTACCTGTAGTTGTCATGAACTGCCATAGTCCTGTGGCTCCAACTCGTGATGTTGCGTTAGGGTCAAGACCGGACTCTATTATTGGAAGATACTTCAGTTCTTGTGGTAGACCATAGGTGCGCAAGGCCTTTTCAAAGAATGGGTTATAATAGCTGGCACGCCCAAGTAGATAACTGGTAGACTTTCGCCCAGCCTTTGTGTACCTATCAATATATCGTTTCACTTCGTCATTACAAGTCAATGTCATCACTTCTGAAAGGCTACGCATCTTACGATCAATGCCTTCCAAACCCTCTTCTATGTCTTCAATACTCCCTTTCTCTGTTGTTTTCCCACTATTCAAGCCTTGGAGTTTACTACTTTCATAGAACTTATCATCCGTGTAATTAACATCAACATAACCTGTCAGTAAGCTATCAGCAGTTGGTATGCTAACATCCAAAGTATTGCCATGATCATCCACAACAGTTTGTCTTTGTGCATGCAAACTACTGGTTGACACCAGTGCAATTAGGAGTGAAACGAAATATATCTTATGGTTCATTACGTCTTATTTAGTTAACGCAAATACAGTGCGTCACTGCTTAGAATGTCAAACTACAGCCTATTCCTATTGCCGATGAACGGAAGGGATGATTCGGTGTAGTGATACTCTTATCTGGAATAACCGTCGGTGCAATGTGCAACGAGAGGTCATCTGAAATATTAAAATCTGATAGAGAGGCATCTACGTAAGCATCAATTACTGATAAAGCATAGACTGCCACGGTTGCAAAGATACTCAAATCACGCCACCGGCGATAGCGATCTTTGCGTTGTTTAAATATGTTCTTATAGCGTTCTTCATTAGCAGGTGTAATCGTTGTGCCCAAATGCAAGAAGCTATTATAGCTCTGTGTCGTAGGGTCATTATCGACAAGGTCGACGTATGCCTGTGCATAGTCATGATACATCTGATTATTCCATGTCATGGCGTAAATACACCCAACAAAGCCGCCATAGAATATCGGGAGCTTCCAATACTTACGATTATAAACCTGTCCAGCACCGGGTAGTACCAATGCTAACCACAATGCTCTCTTAGGATTAGGACGCCATTTTGCCCAGTCACGAGCTTGCTTTTTCACAAGACCGAGGCTATCCTTACGTACAACAGAAGTGAGACGTCCCTCATCATCAGGTGTCGTGATTGCTTTTTCCTCTATGTACTTATCCTGTGAATTAGGAACTTTTACAACGGAAGAATCGCCTGGGTAGATTACTTTTATCGTATCTTCAAGGACATTTTGAGCCTGCATACTCATTGAACAAACGAGCATCCCTACCGCTAATATCCCCCTACGAATTATATTCTTCACCATCATCACTATCCGTTCTAATTAACTAATATCCGTAAAGGAAGTACCTTACTTTATCTTATCCATCACTTCCATGATATGCTCCAACTCTTCTTCTGAAGCAAACGGAATACTTATCTTTCCTTTTCCACTTGCATTGCAGCTCATCTGAACCTTTGTATTAAAGAAAGAGGAAAGGCGTTGCTTAAGGATATTAAACTCCTCCGGCAGACGTGCGCGAGCTGCTATTTTCTTCTTAGCAGACTGTATGTCCTCCCCTCTATTAAGCCGCTGGCATAGCTCCTCGACCTTTCTAACGCTATAACCATTCTTTAGTATCTCACGATAAAGCTTCAGTTGTAATGCCGGACTATCTAACGATAGCAATGCACGAGCATGTCCCATATCAACGTACTTCTTCTGTAATGCCATCTGAACTTGCGCTGGGAGCTTCAGAAGACGAAGATAATTAGCAACAGCTGCACGACTCTTTCCAACTCGTTCTGCCACTCTCTCTTGCGTCATACCACTCTTCTCCAGTAAGTGCTCATAGGCAAGTGCAATCTCAATAGCATTCAAGTCCTCACGCTGGATATTCTCTACCAACGCTAACTCCATCACACTCTCGTCCTTAATCGTTCGAATGTAAGCAGGGATAGCAGTCAATCCTGCCAACTGACTCGCACGCCAACGTCGCTCACCAGCGATGATCTGGAAGCGGTTATCAGCTATCTGTCTCAAGGTGATCGGTTGTACTAATCCAAGCTCACGAATGCTATTCGCCAACTCTTCCAAAGCGACTGGATCAAACTCACGACGTGGTTGATTAGGATTCGCCTCAATCTGATCTAAGGCAATCTCATTTATGGTTGAACTACCTTGCGTACTAACAGTTTCGGTAGAGATCAGTGCATCAAGTCCACGCCCTAACGCATTAGTCTTTGTATTTCGATTGTATTTCTTATGTACAGCCATTGCTTATTTCTTATTCTTTTCGATGATTTCTTTTGCCAAACTAAGATGATTCTTTGCTCCAGTAGAGTCTGCATCATAGAGGATAACAGGTAATCCATGACTCGGACTCTCGGATAGTTTGACGTTACGTTGTATGACAGAACGGAACACCAGTTCCTGGAAATGACGCTTAACTTCATCATATATCTGTCGAGCTAATCGAAGACGACTATCATACATTGTCAATAAGAAGCCTTCTATCTCAAGCTTCGGATTAAGCTTACTCTTAATGATCTTGATTGTATTCAACAATTTGCTAATACCTTCCAAAGCGAAGTATTCACACTGAACAGGTATGATTACGGAATCAGCTGCAGTCAAGGCATTGACCGTAATAAGCCCTAATGACGGACTACAGTCAATCAAGATGTAATCATAATCATCACGAATCTCAGCAAGCAGATTGCTCATCACCTTTTCACGACCACTGAGTTTCAACATCTCAATCTCGGCTCCGACAAGGTCAATATGGCTTGGTACGATATCAAGCCCTTCGATATCAGTTGTGTAGATAGCGTCTCTTATGTCTGCATGGTCAATGATACATTCGTAAAGCGAACAATCCACTTCTTTTATATCTACGCCCAAACCACTTGAAGCATTAGCCTGTGGATCGGCATCGATAACCAACACGCTCTTCTCTAAAGTAGCAAGAGAAGCCGCTAAATTGATGGTGGTTGTTGTCTTTCCAACACCACCTTTTTGGTTGGCGAGAGCGATAATCTTTCCCATTTCTCTATATATTTCAAATACGTTTATTAGGCTACAAAGATACATAAATTATGCGAGACAGGGAGCTTTATAAACCTTTTTTCGTACTTTTGCATCCAATCAAAAGCGAAAACAATGGATTTTACTAAACCACTTATACTCATCTCTAACGACGATGGATACCATTCGAACGGTATTCGCACGTTGGTTTCTTTCCTCACAGACTTTGCTGATGTGGTTGTTTGTGCACCTGAATCGGGACGTTCTGGATTCTCTTGTGCATTCTCTGTAACCGATTATTTGTTATTGAAACAGCGTCATAACATTCCTAATTGTGAGGTATGGTCATGCACAGGAACGCCTGTCGATTGTGTGAAACTAGCTTTAGATCAAATCCTCAAAGAACGTAAACCAGATTTAATCCTTAGTGGCATCAACCATGGCGACAACTCTTCTGTGAATAATCACTACAGTGGTACAATGGGAGCAGCCTATGAAGGATGTATGAAATATATTCCTTCTATTGCCTTCTCAAGCTGTGACTATAACACAGAAGCTGACCTCTCTTACCTCAAGGATTACGTAAGAAAGATTGTAAAGAAGGTTCTCACCGATGGACTCCCTAAGGGCGTATGCTTGAATGTGAACCTCCCAAAGGTGAAGAAGTTCGCTGGCTTGAAAGTTTGCCGTATGGGATTCGGTAGTTGGACACGGGAAGTTGAACGTTGCAAACACCCTCGTGGCTTCGATTACTATTGGCTAACTGGGCATTATCAAAACGATGAGCCCGATGCCACCGACACGGATCAATGGGCTTTAAAACACGGCTATGTATCGGTTACGCCAACACGTATTGACGTCACGGACTACGATATGATTGAGAAGATGAACACGTGGAATACCCTCTAAACACTTGATATATGAAGTATTACTTGATTGTTGGTGAGGCCTCTGGCGATCTGCATGCTTCACGACTGATGCAGTCTTTGATGCAATATGACCCTGCTGCCGAGTTCCGCTTCTTGGGTGGAGATCTAATGCAGAGAGTGGGCGGAACAAGGGTTAAACATTATCGGGAACTTGCCTACATGGGCTTTGTGCCAGTTCTACTCCACCTACCTACTATCTTCAAGAACATGAAGATGTGCAAGGAAGACATCGTACGTTGGCAACCCGACGTAGTAATTCTCATCGACTATCCAGGCTTCAATCTTAGTATTGCCAAATATGTAAAGAAGAATACAAACATACCTGTCTTCTATTACATCTCACCGAAGATATGGGCATGGAAGGAGTGGAGAATCAAAGCTATTAAGCGTGATGTGAAGGAGATGTTCTCTATTCTTCCGTTTGAAATAGCTTTCTATGAGAAGAAACATCACTACAAAATACATTACGTTGGCAACCCAACTAAGGAGGAAGTAGATAACTTCCAACATGTTTACACAGAGTCGAAAGACGAGTTCTGTCAGCGTAATAACTTATCCTCGAAACCGATTATTGCTATCCTTGCAGGCAGTAGGAAACAAGAGATAAAGGATAATCTTCCGTCAATGCTTGAGGCTGCACGCCACTTTGAAGATTATCAAATGGTGATTGCGGCAGCCCCTTCTATTGAGAAATCATACTATAAGAAATATCTCGGAGATAGTGAAGCTAAGATGGTGGAGTTGCAGACTTACGAGTTACTCACCCACTCCACAGCGGCGTTAGTCACGAGTGGAACCGCAACTCTTGAGACCGCTTTACTCAATGTTCCGCAAGTGGTTTGCTATGAAACGCCCGTTCCGAAGCTCATTCGTTTCGCTTTCAAGCATATAATTAAGGTGCGTTTCATCTCCCTCGTCAACCTCATTGCCGATAAAGAAATCGTACAGGAATTACTCGCCGACCGCTTTTCAATTTACAATATAGCCAATGAGTTATATCGAATCTTACCCGGTCAGCCTACTCGTGAGCGCATGCTTGCCGATTATCAAATCGTCCGCGAACGCCTTGGAGATGCTATTGCACCTGATAATGCAGCGAGGATAATGGTTGAAAAGCTAACCAGCAACATTGCACAAGCAAACATCCCATAGCAAAGTAGCAATGAGTTTCAAGTGTAACGCAGCAATGCCTCGTTAGCAACGAACAAGCAGGTGCAAATGAAGAGACGCCCTTCTTGCCATGAAGAAAGCCTCTTCTCACATCAAAGAGACGCCCTTCTCCCACGGAGATAGGCGTCTCTTTGAATATAGATAGTACCATAAAGTAGGGACTGACGCCCTCGTCTGTCCCTACTTTTTGGTGCCACTTGAATAGAAAGAAACCTATCCAGATTAGCTTCCATTAGGCACTCCTCCCCTCTGGAGAGGATGGGTGGGGTTTCCGGACGAGGACGTCTACCCCTATTTCTTTGCATTGTTTAGGGGATATATCCACTCATCTAAGGAGGCAATAGGAAGCTGGCGGAGATTTCTTAAAGTGTTCTTTGCTCAATAAGATGACCTGTTTGCACTCCTTGTCTAATAGGCTTCCGCATTCTTTCTCCCTATCTTCCAGTCCCTTTCCCATGCGTCTTGTGTCTTTTTCATCTATATCTTTTATTAGTCTCATCGTGATGAAACTAGTGTCTCATCATGATGAAACCAGTGTCTCATCGTGATGAAACCATTGTCTCTTCACGATGAAACTAACTTTATGTGCGTGTGTAAATGATGCGCAACACGTCAGAAAGAAATGGGGAACGGGTGATAAATAATGCTGAAACAGGTGGAAAACGATTCGCAAACGGGTGAGAAAGATTGGTCAAACCTGTTAAATAAAGGGGCTCTAACCATACATAACAAGGAAGTTAAAGAATGGACGACTTACTTGAATATACAAGTAGAGGCACTCTTTAACTTCCATGATTATATGTATCTACAAGTGTCAAACAGGCTTATACGTACAAATAAGACTTACAAATACTCCCTCTCTTTCGCACTAATCTTACGCTTCCTCCACCTGTGTCTTCGGCCAATTAACGAGATAAAGGTGCTCCGTAGCACGGGTGAATGCCGTATAGAGCCAGTGGATATAGTCGGGAGTTAGCATCTCATCAGTCATATATCCCTGGTCAAGATAGATGTGCGCCCACTGCCCACCTTGTGCTTTATGACAGGTAATAGCATATCCGAACTTCACTTGCAAAGCGTTGTAATAATCATCCTCACGTATCTTCTTCATACGATCAGACTTCAGTGGCACGTCGGCATAATCTGCCAGTACTTGTTGAAATAGTTGTTCGTTCTGTTCGTGCGTTAGTGCTGGTGCTTCCGTTGTGAGCGTATCAAGGATGACGATCATATCCTCCTCGGTATTGTCGTAATCGGGGAATGATAAGGTAACATCGGCAAAGCGGAACCCATAAAGCTCCCGCACATTGCGAACACTACGCACGATAGCACGGTCGCCATTGGCTATGAAGGAAAGACCTTCCGCTTGTTTCTCTTTATACTTATTCTTCACCACCATCAACATATCGCCCGTTGTCAATTCCTCTTCACGCCCTAATACCATATTACGAATACCCTGATTGAAGATATTGGCACGCTTATTCGACCGTGTGATAACCATAGTTTCATCTATTCCTACTTCTGCATAACTCGTTGAAAGGCTTTCTATGAGTTCATCGCCAGGTACGATTGAGATGTCGGCAAAGCCTTTGAAGCGAATCTTGGGTAGTGCTGTTGCTTGGTCGTGGGTAATCATTTGCCGAATGATGGTGGCATTATAAAGGATACCAGAATCTTGGCTCTGACGGAGAACTTCATTCAAATCACACTCATAGACCTTCAAGCCATAAGCAGCTAACACGTCAGCACGTAAGGCGGGACTCTCGGCTTCACCCACAGGGGGCAACTGCGCCTTATCACCAATCAGCAACATTCGGCAGTTGCGTTTGTTATAAACAAACTGAATGAGGTCGTCTAATAAGCAACCACTCCCAAAGGTGGAGTTAACAGAAGTTAGACTTATCATCGAGGCTTCGTCTATCATGAACAAACGATTACGATAGAGATTCGCATTGAGGTTGAACTTTCCATCCAATCCAGCGAATGTTCGCTCTCGATAGATACTTCGATGAATGGTAGCAGCAGGTTGACCAGAGTTTAAAGAGAATACTTTTGCTGCACGACCAGTAGGTGCGAGAAGGCTTATCTTGTATTGCAAGTCTAAGAGCGTGCGCACAATAACACTTGCTAAGGAGGTTTTGCCCGTACCAGCGCTACCTCGGAGTATCATCACACAACGCTCATCGCTATCGGTCATAAAACGTTCGAAGACATCAAGGGCATACATCTGGTCGGTGGTCGGATCGAACGGGAAGTTACGAAGTATTTGATACTTTAGTTCGTTGGACATGTGTCTTACCTTTATCGTTTCCTTATGTTATAATCATCTATTAGGACGACAAAGATACTATATTCTTATTACATCACACCTCTTTTCCCTTCTTTTCCTTGCCCATTCCACTTAATCTTATTACCTTTGCGCCCGTTGAGTGAGGATTAACTTATAATAATGATGTTACAAACAACGAATTTCAATCAAGCTAACGTTTGCGCCTTATATAATAAAGGTGTAAATGCACGTGCTATTGCATTGGATTCTTTAACATCTAAATATGAGAAAAAGATGGAGAATTATTTGGTGGTTCCAAATAATTTTGTACTCTCTCTCTCTCTCTCTCTCTCTACGGGTCAGGCCTAACCACCCTCCATTTTTTCTTCACGCGTACGCGCGCGAGACACGTCGTATGCTCCCAGTAGACAAAGGACTTCTAGAAGTTTCCTCTGTTATATTTTCGTATCCTTACTTAGAGAAAAATAAGAAGAGTTTATGAACGAGATAACAACTATAGTAAGTAAATCAAACTAGTTTACCTACTTAAAGTATTAATCATTAATTAAATTTGCAATATGAACCAAAGACAAGAAAGAACTTATGTTAAGCCCCAGACAGCAGTCATAGTTATAAACCAAAAAGAGCATCTTCTAGGTCTCTCTGCACATGGTGGACACGAATCTGCTCTTGATGACGAAACGCTGCATGCGAAAGGCTTTAATTTCTTTAGTGATGAAGAAGATAATTATACAAGTGAGACTACTGAGAAGAGAAAGTAAGAAGTAAATTAAGACAAAGCGAAATGAAAATGAAATGCCAATATTTGTGGGCTTTGCCAGTTTTAGCCCTATTTACATTAGCAAGTTGTTCCAATGACGACACTGCACAAGAGAACAATGGAAAGCAGAAAGGAACACCTGCGGGAATGACAGAGTTCGCTGTAAAGGAGGCTACAACTAGAACCATGGGTGTTTATAGTGGTTCTCGTATAGACTTTTATTGGACACAAGGCGACAAGTTGTGGATTAACAATACTTCGTCTCTAGTTCAAAGTTCAGATGATGATATCACAGGCAAGGCTGCTACCGCCAAGTTCTATTTTACAGGTACATACAATGCATCTAGTTACCCTGTACGTTATACCGGAAAAGGAAGCAATGCAGGCGACAAGGTAACGATAAAGGCCGAACAGAAACAAGCTACTCCCAATGATGGCTCACATATTGGAACAGATGGTGATTGTGGTACGGCAACGGCAACAAGAGGTGCTGATGGGAAGTACGGATTCACACTTTCTCACAAAGCGTCATACATAACATTCATACCTTACTACAGTTATGAATTTGCAGAGGATGTAAAGGTTACACAAATCAAAGTAACCGCTGATGAGGTACTTGCAGGAGAGTTTAAATTCGATGATAATGGGCTTAATCTTGCGTCACGTACTACCGTAGTGAATCCAGAAAAGAGCATTACGCTTGAGCTAAATGGTGGCACCAACGATGGATTCATAATTCCAATCAGCCCCGATTATACCAAGAATGCTGCAATAATGGTACTTGCTCCAGGCACTTATCACAATTTCACAGTGGAATATAGACTCTACGATCAAAAGACATTGGTTTATGGAACCGTCTCAAAGAATTATGGCCAGCTTACTTTCCACGCGGGACAGAACAAGAAAGTGGTAGCTGATTTGCCAGTCCCGAACTATGCGAAAAATAGATTCTATATGTGGGATGCGGCTGTAGGGCAAAACGTATGGAAGAATTACGAAGACGATCAGCCTATCCTTAATGAAGGATTGGACAGCCATTACCCTACAGCAAGTACTGATGCACGATGGTATAATCCAGCTCTGATCCCAGCTAAAGCTTCTCGTTCGGCAAAAGATTGTCCTAATGCCAACGAAATGTTATGGTACTGCATGTATGGTGATCCTCATTGGGATCCTTCTATTTGGTCAACTATGAAGCATTTGTATGATGGTGGTATGTGGCTGAAGAAACGTAGTGTCATTGCAGCAGATCAGCATAAGACTTTGCAACAGCTTAAGGATGCTGCTCCTGGTGGAACAGATTATACAATAAATTATCCTCTTACCTTCAAAATATATGATAAATATTTTAAAGACAACATGAGTGTTATATTGGGTAAGCCAACCAACTCGTCTGACTATATATTCTTGCCAATTACTGGTTTCTACCATGCACATGATGGAAAATTAAAAAATGTTGGACTTAGAGGATATTATTGGTCAAGTACGCCACGTCAAGATGGAGGTGCAAATGCTTACAATCTGTACATTCAGAGAGATAGAGTGCATGTCGGATATGGCGACCGAACAAATGCACATTGCTTGTGGCCTGAATAATATATTGTAGTATCTTTAAGATAAGGTGTGTCAAAAGTCAAAATTTGACACACCTTTTATTATTATAGTCTTTGTATCACTCAAAGAATTCCAACATATTCCCCGAAGATTTCTAATCTATTTTCGATAGTCAAAAAGCCATTCATAAGAAACTCAAAAAATTGTTCGCGAACTCTTTTTAAATTGTTCGCGAACTCTTTTGAATGTTTCTTATTATTCCTAAAAGTTCCCCATACTTTTGAGGGGAAAAGCTGTTGTTGTGAACGATACAAACTGATGGCATTTGCTTTCAACAAAGAATGATATGTCTAGTAATTTTATCTTCTTAAAGCAAGGGTTTCAAGGCTAGATGTTTTTAGATTTTTTATTTGCTTATATTCTAAAAAAAACGTACTTTTGCCATCACTCACGTAATAAGAAATTCTAAATCACACATTTATATCTATGAGTTTGAAAATCGTTGTACTTGCTAAGCAGGTACCAGACACAAGAAACGTGGGTAAAGATGCGATGACAGCTGAGGGCACGGTGAATCGTGCTGCACTGCCAGCGATCTTCAACCCAGAAGACCTAAACGCTTTAGAGCAGGCCTTACGACTGAAGGATCAAGACCCAGATGCCTCTGTTGGTATTTTGACTATGGGTCCTCCACGTGCTGGAGAAATTATCCGACAAGGACTTTATCGTGGTGCAGATACCGGTTGGTTACTTACCGATCGCAAGTTTGCTGGTGCCGACACCTTGGCTACCTCTTACGCTTTGGCTACTGCCGTAAAGAAGATTGGGGATGTAGACATTATCATTGGTGGTCGTCAAGCTATTGATGGCGATACGGCACAGGTGGGTCCACAGGTTGCACAGAAGTTAGGTCTTAATCAGGTTACTTACGCTGAAGAGATTCTAAAGGTTGAAGACGGAAAGGCAACTATTCGCCGTCATATTGATGGTGGTGTAGAGACGGTTGTAGCCCCATTGCCAGTACTGATTACTGTTAATGGTTCTGCAGCACCTGCTCGCCCATGTAATGCTAAGCTCGTTATGAAGTACAAATACGCTACATGTCCTATGGAGCGCAAGGGTAATGAGCCTTGGGCTAACCTCTACGAAGAGCGTCCTTACCTCACTTTGAACCAATGGTCAGTTGCTGACGTTGATGGAGACGAAGCTCAATGCGGTCTTAGTGGTTCGCCAACAAAGGTAAAAGCAGTGCAGAACATTGTCTTTCAAGCTAAGGAGAGTCAGACGCTAACAGGCTCTGATGAGGATATTGAAGGACTTGTTAAGGAACTATTAGGAGAGAAGATAATTGGGTAAAAGCCTCTCCTCCAGCCCCTCTCCGAGTGGAGAGGGGAGTGGAATGTACTGTTTGCTATTAACATACATAAAGGTGAGGCATCATATAAATATTTAAATCCCCCAGCAAGTGAAACATTTCACTCCCCTCTCCAATCGGAGAGGGGGCGGGGGTGAGGCGTATGAACAACGTATTTGTATATTGTGAAATAGAAGAGACCACCGTACAGGAGGTTTCGCAGGAGCTATTGACTAAGGGTCGCAAGCTCGCTAATGAATTGGGTGTTGAGTTACATGCCATTGTTGCTGGTAGTGGTATTAAGGGGAAGGTGGAAGACCAGATTCTGCCTTACGGAGTAGACAAGCTCTTTGTCTTTGATGGTGAGGGACTATTCCCTTACACATCTGCACCACACACAGACATCCTTGTTAATCTCTTCAAAGAGGAGAAACCACAGATTTGTTTGATGGGTGCAACGGTGATTGGTCGTGACCTCGGTCCTCGTGTATCATCATCATTGACTAGTGGTCTGACTGCCGATTGCACACAACTAGAGATCGGTGACTACGATGACAAGAAGGCTGGCAAGCATTATGAGAATCTGCTTTATCAGATTCGCCCTGCTTTCGGTGGTAACATCGTAGCGACGATTGTCAACCCAGACCACCGTCCACAGATGGCAACGGTTCGTTCTGGTGTAATGCAGAAAGCACTCTATGAGGGTAAGGCAAAGAATGAGGTTGTCTATCCAGATGTTGCTAAATATGTGCCCGAAGTAGACTATGTTGTGAAGGTTATCGACCGCCATGTCGAACCAGCACAGAACAACCTGAAGGGTTCTCCCATCGTTGTTGCTGGTGGATATGGTGTTGGTTCTAAGGAAGGCTTCGACTTGCTATTCAAGCTCGCAAAGGAACTTCATGGTGAGGTTGGTGCTAGTCGTGCTGCTGTTGATGCTGGTTGGGTAGACCACGATCGCCAGATTGGGCAGACAGGTGTAACCGTTCACCCTAAAGTGTACATCGCTTGTGGTATCTCCGGACAGATTCAACACATTGCTGGTATGCAGGACAGCGGTATCATCATATCTATTAACAACGACCCAGACGCCCCCATCAATGCCATTGCCGACTATGTCATCAATGGAACAGTTGAGGAGGTAGTGCCTAAGTTGATAAAGTATTATAAGCAGAATAGTAAATAAGGAAGCCTCACCCCCGACCCCTCTCCGAATGGAGAGGGGAGTAGACACTACTATTAGATGTTGTTAGGGGAAAGGTAGATTATGAGATATGGGAAAGGATGGAGCGCAATGGTTTGAGACTGCTTCTATTGATAGATATAAACTATTAAAAGAATTTGCAAAGGAGAACAGACGGCACATGACGGATGCAGAGAAAGTCCTTTGGAAAGTTCTACGCCAATCAAAATGTAGCTTCAAATTCAGACGACAACATCCCATATATGATTATATTGCTGACTTCATTTGCTTAGAGAAGAGACTTATAATAGAGGTTGATGGGGCTTACCATTGCGAACTTCAGCAACAAGAAGATGACCAAATCCGTACGGATATCCTCTCAGATATGGGGTACAAAGTACTTCGCTTTACTAATGACGAAGTACTATCAAGCCCACATACAGTATTCAACATGATTAAAGAAGAAATAAATAACAAATAAATAAAAGCCATTAAACACCTCCTATAAAGCATATCACTCCCCTCTCCATTCGGAGAGGGGGCGGGGGTGAGGCTATTGGGACTTATGAATTATTATACTGACCACCCAGAGATAGCGTTTCACTTGAATCATCCATTGATGAAACGCATTGTAGAATTGAAGGAGCGTAACTACGCTGATGCCGCTACACACGCTGATGCACCAGTAAACTACGAGGACGCTATTGAGAATTACAAGCGTATCCTTGATATTACAGGAGACATCACAGCGAACATCATCGCACCTAACTCTGAAGCTGTCGATCAAGAAGGTCCACACCTCATTGATAACCGTATGCACTATGCAAGTAAGACGCTTGAGAACATCCAAGCCACTCGTCAAGCTGGTTTATGGGGCGTATCAATGCCACGCCAATATGGTGGCTTGAACCTTCCTAACGTCGTATTCTCTATGTTATCAGAGCTTATTGCAGCTGCTGATGCTGGCTTCCAAAACATTTGGTCATTGCAGTCATGTATCGACACGCTCTACGAGTTCGGTAATGACGACCAACGCCAACGCTATATCCCACGCATTTGTGCAGGCGAAACCATGTCAATGGACCTCACCGAACCAGATGCTGGTTCCGACCTCCAGCGCGTTATGCTCAAGGCTACCTTCGATGAGAAGGAGAACTGCTGGCGACTGAATGGTGTGAAGCGATTCATTACCAATGGTGATTCTGATATCCACCTCGTCCTCGCCAGATCGGAAGAGGGCACACGAGACGGACGTGGCTTGTCTATGTTCATATACGATAAGCGCAATGGAGGCGTTGATGTGCGTCACATCGAGAACAAGCTCGGTATACATGGTTCGCCTACTTGCGAGCTTGTTTACAAGAATGCAAAAGCAGAACTATGTGGCAACACACGCATGGGACTCATCAAATACGTTATGGCATTGATGAATGGTGCTCGACTCGGCATAGCCGCTCAGTCGGTTGGTCTTGAGCAAGAGGCTTACAACGAGGGATTGGCATACGCAAAGGAACGTGCGCAATTCGGCAAGAAGATCATCACTTTCCCTGCGGTTTACGATATGCTCTCTCGCATGAAAGCGAAGCTCGACGCTGGTCGTTCGCTATTGTATCAGACGGCTCGTTACGTTGATATCTACAAGGCATTGGAGGATATTGCTCGTGACCAGAAGCTCACTCCAGAGGAGCGTCAAGAGATGAAGAAGTACACAAGACTGGCTGACGCTTTCACTCCGCTAGCCAAGGGTATCAACTCTGAATACGCTAACCAGACTGCTTACGACGCTATCTCTATCCATGGAGGCTCTGGCTTCATCATGGAGTACAAGTGCCAACGCTTGTATCGTGATGCGCGTATCTTCTCTATCTATGAGGGTACAACGCAACTCCAGGTAGTAGCTGCTATTCGTTACATCACCAACGGCACCTACCTTTCTATCATGAAGGAGATGCTCGAGGGCGAACTCGCTTGCGACTGCATGAAGGCTTTGCGCGATCGTGTTGCCCGTCTCGTTGAGCTTTACGAGGAGTCAATCGAGAGGGTAAATGCTTACGATAACCAAGATATCCACGACTTCCTTGCTCGCCGTCTGTACAATATGACAGCCGATATCATCGGTTCGCTACTCTTGATAGAAGATGCTTCTAAGGCACCAGAGTTATTCAAGAAGTCAGCTAATGTATTCGTTCGTATGGCAGAGGAAGAGGTGATTGGTCACGCTTCTTACATCAAGTCATTCGACCCAGCAGACCTTGCTAACTTCAAGGCTACGGACGATGAACCTGCTGAAGCATAACGATTAATACACAAGAAACGTCTAACGGGAGGATGTGTCATTACATTTTCGACACATCCTCCTTACCTTTATTATATAACTAAAGCTTCTGTTTACTATAAGATAAAGCAACAGCGACGTGCTATATCCGAAGAAGAACAGCAAGATATTCGTTTAGCATTTACAGAAATGGGATACGATGGTAATGCCATAGAGTTCGACCATTATGAGGAACAATATCCTGCTATCATGAGAATCGTAAAGTATTAATTTCTATAACAGCATAATAACATTGCCAGCAAACAAGCTCCAAGATAATGAAAGAACTATCCAAACACCCAACAAATAGAGTTAAATCAGTTCTACTGTTATATCTTCTTTTCTTTGTTTCAATGTATGGGTATTCCGAAACAACAGACACACTATCTGTTATCAGCAACGATAGCTTACAAACCGAACAAAATACAATTATCCAACCATCGCTTCAGACTAAGATGGATAACTTCAGACAGCGACGCTGGTTTCAAGCTACCTATCTAGGCGTCCCAATGATAGCCATGGGGTTACTCGAAAAACATTTCGACGATAAGTTCCGAGTACTAAGGAATGACTTCATGCCTAAGTTCGACTATAAACTCGACAATTACACACAGATAGCACCAGCGGCTGTCATGCTCGGCTTGAAGGCAGCAGGAGTACCAAGCAGGTCCTCATGGGGAAGGATGATTATGAGCGATGCTATCACCATTACTTTGATGACAGGGGTGGTACAAGGACTCAAATATACAACCAATGTAACCCGACCTGATGGAAGCAATAAACAGAGCTTTCCCTCAGGACATACTGCGACCGCCTTTATGACTGCCACTATGCTATCAAAGGAGTATGGGCACATCTCTCCATGGGTGAGTGTTGGAGCGTATACCGTAGCAACTGCAACAGGACTAATGCGTATGGCGAATAACAAGCATTGGCTGAGTGATGTCATGGTTGGAGCTGGCTTTGGTATCCTGTCAACAGAGTTCGGATATTGGATAACTGATGCTTTCATGAAAGGTAAGGGATTAAACTTCCAAAAGTTACAAGAGGAGGAACAACTAGGACGTAGCAACCCTTCATTCTTCAACCTCTATATGGGCTTTAATGTCCCTCTAAGTAAGTTTGATATCAATAATAACACAACCTTTCAAACATCAGTGGGAACCGTCCTTGGTGTTGAAGGAGCTTACTTCTTCAATCAGTATATAGGTATTGGTGGGCGTTCAACTTTTTCAAACATACAGCTTATCATTAACGACACAGAAGCACAAGACAACACGTTCAACTTCGATAACTTCAGCATTGGACCTTATTTCTCGCTTCCACTAACGCTTAGATGGACGCTTGATACAAAGCTGCTAGCAACGTTTACCTATTATTACAATACAATAATCAATAATATAAATATTCCGAAAAATACTGGATGGGGCATTGGAACAGGTTTAGGTATTAACTATCATATAAGAAAGCATTTCGCCTTTGGCTTATTTGCCGATCACAATATACAGCCACCATACAGCATAAAGAGCAAAGAGTACATTCACACACTGACGATTGGTACCAAAGCAGCCATGAGATTCTAAGGTTTACACTATAGAACAGCTACATCCAATTAGTTGGATGGTGTCATCCAATTAGCTGGATAGTGCCGTCCAATTAGCTGGATGATGCCGTCCAATTAGTTGGATGATGTCGTCCAATTAGTTGGATGCCGCCGTCCAATTAGCTGGATAGTGCCGTTCAATTAACTAGATAGTGCTGTCAAATTAGTTGAATAACATTATCTACCTCATTGAAAAACACATATAAGAACTCTCATTAATAGGAATCCATAACAACAGCTTAGTTGCTTTTCTTCTAACAAAATTGTCTATTAGGTTGCCTTCATTAGCTGTTTTGAACCGCCTTTCACAGCTCTTCCCTCAAAAGAAGTTATTAGAACCAATAGTCTATAACAACCTCAAGAGCGAAATAAAACATACACCTTTATGGTGATATGCGAAATTATCTCTATCTTTGCAGCACGTACTTAAAAGAAAAGAATATGAAGAGATATATGCAAGCAAGCCTATTATTAATGGGCTTCCTATTGGTTCAATCAACCGCAGCAATGGCGCAATGCCCTATCAAGGAACGGATTATGAATGGTGAGGGAGAGGCTGATTCGACCCAAAAAGTTAGCCCTGCTCCTGCACTGGCAAGCTACACGTTGGTTATTTTCTTCGATAAGAAGAAAGGCAGCAAACCGCTCATGAAGGCGATCAAGACGAGCGCATGTACGGTGCTCTACAAATACAAGGAATCTAACGGAGTAGCGATTAAGGTGCGCGAAGGATGGGATATTGACAAAGCCATAGCCTACTTCAAGGGCGTGAAGGGCGTGCTAAGTGTAGGCGTGAATGGTATCATGCAGCCCGAATAGGCATCTGTAACGTTCCAAAAAACAATAAGGTCAGGCTAAGAACATAGACTGACCTTTCTTTGTTAGATGGTAGATAGCACGCGATTAGATGGTAGATAGCATGTGATTAGATGGTAAGAGGACACGTGATTAGATAGTAAGCGAGTGCATAGACACACGACTTGATTGCAAAGATAAAAGAAATCTCTTATATTGCAAGTAGGCTTCCTTTAAATAGAACAAAACTTGTATCAGCAATCAAAGAAAGCCTCTCCTGCATTAGAAGAGACGCCCCCTTCGCATCAAGGAAACGCCTTCTTCATATTGAAGAAAGCCTCTCCTTCTTTACTGTCTCCTACCCATTGCTAACGAAGCACAGCCTCGCTACACTGAACAAAACAAAAAAACTACACGGAGAAACACGCTATCTAAGATTTAATGTGTATATTTGTTGCCGTCAAAACAATACTTATTAATCTGAACAAACAACGTTATTAACTATGATACCATTCCATCGTTTCGCATCCACAATCACCTTAGCTCTCACCTTATCTGTCGGTGCGCAGGCACAATCAACGAACTTAGAAAAGGACGTGGAGAGTTATTTCCAGCAAGCATTAAACACTCAACTGACCACGGAAGTGGCTGACCGAAAGGCTTTCACCAATGCCCCTACCTGTGTAACCCACCTACAACAAAGCATCAAGAACAAGGATATTCCTCACTATCAAGAGATGGTTTGGAAGGCTTGGCAAGCAGCTAATCGGGCACTGAAGGAGCAGAAACTCATTCCTGCAGAGCCTTTACAAAATGCTAATCAGGCGTCATGGGACTTACCACAAGGCTTAGAGTCTAACGCAAACATGCCTTATTACTATGGAACGAAAGGCACAAGTGACAAGCCGCTACCGCTCTTTCTTTATCTACATGGCTCTGGACCGAAGGCGCAGGAATGGCAGAATGGTATCTTACTTGCCAAGTCGTTCAATGACTCGCCATCGTCTTATTTCATCCCACAGATACCCAATGAGGGCGAATACTATCGTTGGTGGCAACTTGCCAAGCAGTTTGCTTGGGAGAAACTCATCCGCCAGTCGCTCGCAGAAGGGGCTGTCGATGCGAACCAAATATATGTCTTTGGCATATCAGAAGGCGGTTACGGAAGTCAGCGACTAGCCTCTTTTTATGCCGACTATTGGGCTGCAGCAGGTCCGATGGCTGGTGGAGAACCATTGAAGAATGCGCCAGTTGAGAATTGTGCCAATATAGGTTTTTCATTCTTAACAGGTGCTGATGACACTGGATTCTATCGTAACATCTTAACCCATTACACGCAGGTTGCCTTCGATTCAGCGCAACTCTCTCGTCCACTCTCTGCTGACCAACAGCCTATCTTCCGCCATCGTGTACAGCTCCTACCCGGTATGCAACACCACATAGACTATAGACTCACCACACCATGGTTGCGCCAATTCGTTAGGAATCCATACCCCAAGACAGTGCTATGGGAGGACTTTGAGATGGATGGGAGGCATCGTTCAGGCTTTTACAACTTACAAGTTTTGAAGCGTCCATCAGCCCTTCGCACCTATTATGATATGTCTATTCAAGGGAACGTGATTACCCTTAGCATACAAGATGTACGCTATACAACAACCGAGAAAGAGCCACAATGGGGCATAGAAATGAAGTTTAATCGTTCTTACTCGGCGGCTCAAGGAGGGAAACTACGTGTCTATCTCAATGATAAACTGGTAAATCTTAACAAAGAGGTGACAGTAATCATCAACGGAAAGAAAGTCTTTCAAGGTGTTGTAAAGGCTAATCTAAAAGACATGATAAATAGTTGTGTGGAATATTACGACCCCTATCGTGTGTTCCCAACAGCCGTAGAGGTGAGTTATTAAACACTACAAACAAAATAGGAACAGACGCATTTGTCTGTTCCTTATCTTATACTTCCAGTAACTCAAGTAGGTGTATATCCACCTTTAGAAGGGCTTTCGGAAGTTACCTGTTAGAAGCCCTCTCCATTATTGAACAGGGTTCTGTTCATAGATCTTTAAGCCAAACTCATGCGCATAGGCATAAACATGTTCGAGAATATCTGACGTTGAATGCTCATAAGGAATCCAATCCTTATTAGATAAGAAGAAGTAAAACTCGATAGGAACTCCCGCCTGTGTCGCATCTAATTGACGCAAGAGTAAAGTCATCTTAGGGTTTACATCTTCTCGTTTGGATAGATAATGTTCCATGTAATGACGGAAGAGTCCGACGTTAATAACCGATCCCTTCAATTCGTTCTCTTTGACATATCCCTTCTCAAGGAGGCTCTTCTTGAGATCATCATCAGCAATTCTTATACTGCGAACATCAAAGTAGACGACCTTCTTCACACGGCGTCCTCCACCCTCTAACATATCTTTCCAGTTGAGGAAAGTGCCGTTTACCAATGTTAAAGGAGATACCGTTGCGATGGAATTATCGCTTTGTTTCACTTTAACAGTGGTCAGAGTGATGTCTTGGACAGTACCATCAAGACTGCCATCAGGCATTGTTATCCAGTCTCCAATATGTATCATCTCATTGCTGGTGAGCCTAACTCCAGCGACAAGACCATCAATTGTGTCCTTAAATACTAACATCAAGATAGCAGATGTGGCTCCCAAACCAGCAAGAAGGTTCATTGGACTGCGATTAATGAGTATTCCCACAACCACAATAGCAGCTATAAAGATGGTCAATATCTTCAATACTCCACAGAAAGACTTGAGGTATTGACTCGTAGAATTACCTGGTTTCGTATTCAAATAACGCAATCTATTAATGATACCAACAGCGAGTTGGGTTGTAGCAATGGTGAGATAGACCGCTGTCAGACGTGCCAAAGCCTCTTGAACAACGGGTATTTGATAGAAAACAAGCGGCATTAACTTCCAGATAACGAGGGCTGGAACAATGCGACAGGCCACTTTCAAGACCTTATAATCAAATATTACATCATCCCACTTAGCCTCTGTTCGCTTTACAATCTTCAGTATTAAAGGTACAAAGACATACCTACAAATAAGCTCAGCAACGAGTGCCAGCAACAGAGCTACCACTGTTAACAACACATGACGCAGTACTGGGACGGCATGACCATGCACTCCCAACGATAGGATAACATTCTCTACAAAGATGCGAATCTGCTCTAGTACGTCATTTAATAAGTGATGAGGAAGTTTCGGCAACATAGTTATTTGCATTAAAATGAAGGGTTATTGGCACAATGCCACACATATCTTGTTTTGGAAACGACGCATTGGTGAATGGGTCATTCCACCATTATTAATAATAGAGAAACATAGCAAATGCCCGTTTGAAGCAGTGAGGTAACCAGCCAAGGAACTAACTCCTCGCACTGTGCCAGTCTTGGCTCTCACATTGTTTTGAGCACTTGTTCCCCGCATACGCTTACGCAGTGTGCCATCAACACCAGCGATTGGCAGGGATTCAAATAAGGCATTGTAAACCTCTTGATTGCGATAAGCATGACGCAAGAGTTGAATCTCTAACTCTGCACTTACATAATTATAAAGAGATAAGCCAGAGCCATCTGCCACATTATAATCACGTGGATTCAATCCGAGACGACTGAAGAGTGCATTCTCATAGTTTCTCCCTTGCTTAGCAGAACACCAACGAACTCCACCGCTCGCAGCCAACTGGTAGAACATAGACTCTGCATAGAGATTATCGCTGACCTTTAACATTCTGTGTAAGACCTCACGTATAGAATGAGTATAGGTAACGATCAATGACGCATTAGAGGGAACTTGTCGTTCATCGGTGAAACCATTGACTGATACGCCAACATTGCGTAGTTTGCGAAGAAGAGTGTCCATAAAATCATCCTTTCGATTGACCAATAAGGGTGTAAGAACAGGATTCTTATCATCCCAACACCACCCTTCTCCAAGTCTGTCTTTGTCTTTGAACGACAGATCAGCATAAACATTCCCCTCAATGCGAGTGATCCCCAACTGTCGAATAGAGTCTGCTATCGCCGACAGATCACTGGATGACAACATAGGATCCATGCCTCCCAAGCAATAGAGATCACCGTGTAGAACCTGTGTTGAGTCATTGATTGTTCCTGTATAGTAAACACGTGTCTTGAAATCATAATCAGCTCCTAACTTATCCAAAGCAGCAATAGCTGTGACGCACTTCATCGTAGAGGCTGGGCGAAGATGGAGTTTCTCACGGAACTGATAGACGGGAACATCATCGGTTAAGTCCCATACCATGACCGAAGCCTGCACCGTTTCAAGGAGTGGACTACGCATGATTCCATCCAAACGATTCGTGATATTCTCCTTCCAAGAGAGGTGATCATCAGTGGAGAACATCGGTATAATACTGTCCGTGTCTTCGTCTTCATCTTCCCCTATATCGTCCGTCTTGGGTTGAGCAATCACTGCCTTAGGATGCAAAATATTGGCTATCTCTGTACTATCAAGATATACTTGCGCATGAACCTGTAGGCTCAATACGACACAAAGAACCAATGCCGATAAATATCTTAACTTCATTCTTCGCCCTTTCTCATTATCATTCGCTTGGTAAGTACAGCCTGAAACGAGTCGACATTATCAGGTTGTACGCTAATGGTATTGCCATTTACCAATTCAATTAATATATAATGTCCAATGTGAAAAGCAAAGGGATGCTTCCCAAGTGACCGGATATCACTGATAGAAATAGACTTTGTTTGTCCGATACGTCCCGTCTTAATGCGTAATTGATCATCATCAGTAAGAACATAACTGGTATGTATAGCACGGTCGACGGCTCTAATAGTTACAACGATAAGTAAGACTCCTAAGACTATCATCACGCTATTAGTTCGATGCCACAAACAGAAGAATGCGCCAAGACCAAACACTAGTATCGCTCCTAGATCATTTATTGTTACTTTATGTTGGAATGTTCTCATACAGAGTGCAAAAGTACAAAATAAAAGCCTTTGTACGTCAATATATTACATAAAAAGATAATGGCAACCAACATTGGTTGCCATTATTAGAGGGGAAGGTTATTGGGCTAATTAGGCTTATTAGCCTAATTGGACCAATAAAGCTAATACCCTTAAACCAAAGTCGCAATAACCTCTTCGCGGCTTTCAGGTAGCATATCAATGACCGGAATCTCTGGCATTGTATAGCAACCAGGGGCTAAACGGAAACTAGCTCGCGCCACATTGACAAGCACTTGGGCTGTAAGTGCAGGGTTATTGATATTCATATCGAATGAGAAATGCTGGTTATGTGTCTTTCCACTAACGCCCTTGCGGGTCATGTGAACGCCATGACCAACATCATTCAAGGCGTCAACACTAGGTACAGCAAACACATGCAACTCGTCATGAGCAAAGTAATCGTCGGCCTTGAGTTCCTTTGTTACATCCTCAAGATTGACTCCTTCTTCTAGTTCAACATATACCATACGGCGATGAATGCCCTCTCCCAAAGGTATAGTCATCGACAATGCGTCCTTAACGCCCTGCTTACTACGAGCCACAACAGAGTGTCCCATAGAACGACCAGGACCGAAGTTTGTATAAGAAAGACCCTCTGGTGCAAGGCTCTCCATTAGTACTCTTACGATAGAGTCAGAACCTGGATCCCATCCAGCAGAGATAACACTCACAGTGTTAGTACGCTTGTTATTCTCCATTTGTTTCGTGCGATAGTCGAGGATGGAACCGTGAATATCGAAAGAGTCAACGGTATTAATGCCCAAAGCCGTAATCTTTTCGGCATACTCTGGACAACTTCTTGTTGGAGTTGCAAGGATCGCTACATCAACATCTTTCAGCTTTGTGATGTCATCAACAACCTCGTATGGAGTCAATTCTAAGGGCTTGTCCTTGTCACCCTGACGTCTTACAACGCCCGCAATCTCGAAATCCTTTGCTACTTCTAAAGCCTGAACGCTATACCGACCAATGTTACCATAACCAATAACAGCTGCTCTAATCTTTTTCATAATTACTTACCTTTTATATAATTGAACTAATCTTCTCCGCAAAAGTAGTATTTTATTTGCTAACAAGTATCGTCTTCTATTGCTTTTTAACACTATTCAATATCTCCTCCCCAAACTCCCTCTCTTCTGCTGCAAACAAGAGATGGCGAAAGAGGAGAAGCCTCAGCCCCTTCCTTTCTTCGAATGTCAAACCCCCTCCCACCCTCTCCGAAGGGAAGGAGTACCTAACGGAAGCAAGTTAGGGGATGGTTGGTCGGGGTGTAACGAGGCAATGCCTCGTTAGCTGAAACAGCAGGACTAAAAACGAAGAAACGCCCTCTTCGTTTTGAAGAGGGCGTTTCCTTGATGTGAAGAGAGCCTCTCTTTGCATCAAGGAAAGCCTCTCTTTGTTTCCAGTCACAATCTACCTCGTGTCTAAGCAATACCACAAAGTAGGGACAGACGCCCTCGAATGGAAACCCCTCCCAGCCTCCCCCAAGGGGAGGAGTGCCTCACGGGAGCCTGTTTGGATGGTTCTTTTTAGCCAAATTGGTATCACAAAGTAGGGACAGACGCCCTCGTCTGTCCGCTTGTAAATCCCTAAATAACATCCCGTTAGGCTACATCCCCTCCTTTTTGGGGGCTTGGGGAGGCTTTTATTGTCAGTGTTTTGGCGGACAGACGAAGGCGTCTGTCCCTACTTTGTGGCACTATATCCAACCGATCCAACAACTCTTTTACCTCTTTACTCATTTTCTTTTTTATCTTTTCCAATTCTTGTTAACCCGTCAACTTGTTAACTCGTCAACTTATACCAATCCTGATTTTGAAATAAAGGGAACGTTTCCTAACTATCACCCGTTAGCAGCTCCGCCTCTTAGGAGAGGCTGGGTGGAACTCAGAACATTGCAATAATTGTAGTCAAATGTAACAATAAACAAAGGAGGAATGCGTTATTAAGAACGTATATACAGAATTTCCATGCCCGAAAAAGGCATATTTATTTTAGATTATGATTGAATATATCAAAGGCGAACTGGCAGAGTTAACACCTGCCATGGCTGTCGTTGAAGCTCATGGTGTGGGTTACGCACTGAATATCTCACTGAATACTTATAGTGCAATACAGGGCAGAACAGCTGTCAAACTATATGTTCATGAGGCCATTATGACTGGTGGACGCGATGACAACTACACGCTATACGGCTTTGCAAACAAGCAAGAGCGAGCCCTTTACAGATTGTTGATTACGGTCTCCGGAGTAGGTGCGAACACTGCAAGAATGATTCTTTCTTCATTGACACCAGCCGAACTTTGCAACGTAATTGCCAATGGGGACGAGAAGATGTTGAAGACAGTTAAGGGTATTGGTCTTCGAACAGCTCAACGCATTATAGTCGATCTCAAGGATAAGATCATGCAAAGTGGTATTGCAGACGAGTTGCATGTTAGCAACACTCCTGGTACACCTGCTGTTGATGCAGGGATTAAGGATGAGGCCGTTAGCGCACTCACTATGCTTGGCTTCTCACCAGCTCCTTCTGCAAAGGTTGTCGTGAGTATCCTTACCAAACAACCTGACCTTCCTGTGGAACAGGTGGTTAAGTTGGCGTTGAAGATGATTAAGTAAAAAAGCCCCTCCCCCATCCCCTCCCCCAAAGGGAGGGGCGTGATTACCGCTTACAAACGCCTTTCATCACACATAGCAGCCTACACGTTTCTCCGTAAAGGAGCTTAGGGAGGCTTTCAACCACTCGTCTTCTTGAAAAGAAAACATTACATATTCCTCATTATTATCATGCTTCTTGGTAGTGTCACACTACTAAGCTGGGGACGTATGGCTCTATCTTTTGCACCGATAAAGAGCCTCTTCTCTGTAACACAAAACGATACGATCAAGAAGAAGAAACCGATTGAGGTGGAGATAGATGAGGAGAAGATCCCCGACTCTCTATTGCATCCAAGATGGAAAGTGCAGCGCACTTCACCTATTATTTATGATGATCTAAGGGAGAACTCTACCGATCTCATCCGCCCCGAGAACATGCGACAAACGGTGGAGTATAACGACTCGCTCGATCGGTATATCATAGGTAACAAGATTGGTGATACATACGTGATGGCACCAATAATGATGACACCTGAAGAGTATCGGAAGTGGACAGAGAAACGCAGCTTCACGGATTACTATCGTTCAAAGAACCAAGAGATACTACGCGAAAAGGGCAAGGAGAAGTTCGACTTCACCGATATGCACTTCTCGTTAGGACCGGCAGAGAAGATCTTTGGACCAGGTGGTGTACGTATTAAAACACAAGGGACTGCAGAACTGAAGTTCGGTGCGACGCTCAAAAGCATTGATAATCCGTCATTGCCAATACGCAATCGCAAGACCACAGCGATGAACTTTGACGAGAAAATTAACGTCAACGTCAATGGTAAAGTGGGCGATAAAGTGAACATGAACCTCAATTACAACACTGATGCGACATTTGACTTTGACACGCAGAACTTCAAGTTGAAGTATGAAGGAAAGGAGGATGAGATCATCAAACTGGTTGAGGGTGGTAACGTATCATTCCCTTCTAACAACTCTCTTGTGCAAGGAGCTTCGGCCTTATTCGGCATTCGCACCGACATGCAATTCGGTAAGTTGAAGTTACAAACGGTGTTATCTCAAAAGAAGAGTTCGAATAAGAGCGTTAGTTCTAGGGGCGGAAAGCAGTTGACACCATTTGAGATTGATGCCGCAGAATACGAAGAGAACCGTCACTTCTTCTTATCTCAATACTTCCGAGATCACTATGATGAAGCAATGAAATCATTGCCTAATCTGAAGACAGGTATCACTATCAACCGTGTTGAAGTGTGGGTAACAAACAAGAGCGGAACGACAAGTAACACTCGTAATATCGTTGCTCTCACCGATTTAGGAGAGAATGAACGAGTGAGCCGAACGGATCTTTGGGGTACAGGAATTGGTCAAGTACCAACGAACAACGCAAACACAGAATACAACACTATCGCTCAAGGATACCCTGCCGCACGCAATATTGATCAAGTGACAGGCATCTTGGATGGCGCAGGACTTGTGGGCGGTAATGATTACGAGAAGATTGCTAATGCCCGACTACTCAATAGTTCGGAGTACACAGTGAACCCTGCTTTGGGTTACATATCGCTTCGCAGTGGTCTACAAACCGACCAGGTGCTTGCCGTTGCATACGAATATACATTCGGTGGAGTGACTTATCAAGTGGGAGAATTTGCCAGTGACCGCACCGATATCAATGAGGCTCTATTCGTAAAGTCGCTGAAGAACACCAATAACAGCCCTAGTCAAGGTAACTGGGGATTGATGATGAAGAATGTTTATTACCTGTCGACTAACATTGAGAAGGATAAGTTTCGCCTTGATGTTAAATATCAAAGTGATACGACAGGTGTGTACCTTTCTTATATACCCGAACCACAAGTTAAGAGCCTACCCATCATCAAGTTGCTTGGTGCCGACCGATTAGATAACAATAACAACCCACATCCGAATGGTTATTTCGATTATGTAGAAGGATACACAATAAGCAATGGGCGCGTCTTTTTCCCACTAGCGGAACCATTCGGCGCAGGGCTTCGTAAGAAACTTATTGATAAAGGTGTTACGGCTGCAATAGCCGACAAGTACACATTCTCGGAACTATATAATTCGACAAAGACAACCGCTAAGCAGATTGCAGAGAAGGATAAATTCATGCTCGTGGGACAATATCGTGGTACGGCAGCAAACGTTATTTCGCTTGGTGCCTACAATGTTCCGCAAGGTTCCGTGGTGGTTACTGCTGGTGGAGTAACGCTTAATGAAGGTTCTGATTACAGCGTTGATTACAGTGCGGGAGAAGTAACAATCCTCAACCAGAGTATTATTGATGCAGGAACTGCCGTCAATGTCTCCCTCGAAAGTCAAAGTGCTTACCAACAGGAGCGCAAGACAATGATAGGAGTAAACTGGGAGTATGACTTCTCAAAGGACTTCCAAATAGGTGGAACATTCATGCACTTATCCGAACAACCACTCACCACAAAGGTGAATATGGGCTCGGAACCGCTCAACAACACCATTTGGGGACTTAATCTAAACTGGAAGAAAGAGAGCCAGTGGTTGACCAACATGCTCAATAAGATACCTTTCTTGCATGTCACTCAACCATCATATATCACCTTCTCTGCCGAGTTCGCACAGTTGTTGGCAGGGCAGAGTAAGGGTACACAAGACCATGCGTCTTACCTTGATGACTTTGAAGGTACGAAGAATGCAATCGATGTTAGCCAACCTACATCATGGGTTATTTCAAGTGTACCATCCGACTTCTCTGAGTCAACGGATAAGACTACTCTAAGGAGTGGATACAACAGAAGTCTCTTAGCTTGGTACAATATTGACCCGCTCTTCACACGTCGTAGTAGTTCACTAACGCCTGGTCACATCAAAAGCGACCTCGAACAATTATCGAATCACTACGTTCGTGAGATTCCAATTACCGAAGTCTTCCCTAACAGAGATCGTAACTATAGCGGTTCTATCTCAACCTTGCAAATACTGAATCTGGCTTTTTATCCATCAGAACGAGGACCTTATAACTTCAATCCTAATATTGACATTAATGGTCACCTCACCAACCCTAACAGAACATGGGGCGGTATGATGCGTAAGTTGGACACGAACGACTTCCAGACAGCCAACATTGAGTATGTGGAGTTTTGGATGCTTGATCCGTTCATCTATACCAATCGACAAGCTAATGCCAACCAGTATGGTGGTGACTTCTATATCGATCTCGGCGAGGTGTCTGAAGATATATTGAAGGATGGAAAGAAGTTCTATGAGAGTGGTATGCCAGTAGATGGTAGCAACTCATGGACAACGACTCAGTGGGGACGAATCCCTACACAATCTACCATCACGTATGCTTTTGCGACATCTGCAGGCAGTCGTGCCAAGCAAGATGTGGGTTACAATGGCTTGACGGATGAAGAAGAAAGACAGTTCACAGCCTATCAGAACTTCCTTACTGCAGCCCGTGCCAACACCAATCAGGCTGTGTTTGACTCTATATGGGCAGACCCTGCCAATGATGACTACCACTATTTCCGTGGTTCGGATTGGGATCGTAAACGTGCATCAATACTTGAACGCTATAAAAGAATCAACAATCCGCAAGGTAACTCACCAGACAATGAGAATAATAACGAGCGTTATGACACGTCTTACAAGACCACTCCTGATGTAGAGGACATCAACCAAGACTATACACTGAACGAATACGAGAAGTATTACCAATACCATGTTAGCATTCGACCACAGGATCTCAATGTCGGACAAAACTTCATTGTGGACAAGCGAGTGGCATCAGCATCCTTGCGAAAAGGTGGTTCGGAGCCTGTCACATGGTATCTTTTCCGCATTCCACTAGAGGAGTTTCAGAAACGAGTGGGCGGTATCAACGACTTTACAAGTATCCGCTTCATGCGCATGTTCCTCACGGGTTTCAGCAAACCAATCGTTCTCCGCTTTGCCACTTTCGACCTTGTCAGTGGCAAATGGCGTCAGTATCAGCAGAACTTAACCAGTGGTGTACCCAATACTGGTACGATGAATGTGAGTACGGTGAGCCTTGAAGAAAATGGAGATAAGACTCCCGTCAACTATGTCTTACCGCCTGGTATCATTCGAGGACAGGATCCGAGTCAGCCTCAACTAGTAGAGGAAAACGAGCAAGCGCTATCTTTGGTAGTTAATAATCTAAGCTCGGGTGAATCGAAGGCAGTGTATAAGAACACAACACTTGACCTGCGCCAATACAAGCGTCTACAGATGTTTGTACACGCAAATGCCTTCGAACAGAACACAACCAACCTCGGTGATGATCAGTTGGCAGTGTTCATTCGATTGGGCTCAGACTATAAGAACAACTATTACGAATATGAAATTCCATTGAAGCTAACCGCTCCAAAAAGTAATTACGACATGTATCTCCCACAGGATCAACGGCTGGTTTGGCCTATAGAGAACATGTTGGATATTCCTTTGCACCTACTCACTTCTGTCAAGAAGCAGCGTAACAAGGCACGTGGAGCTGGTGGAGCTAGTTTCAACCGCGTCTTCTCTGTCTATGATACTGACCACCCTGCCAACAAAGTAAGTATCATGGGTAACCCAACACTGGGTGAGGTTAAGACTATGATTATCGGTGTGCGCAACCTTTCCAGCAGTCAAAAGAGTGGTGAAGTGTGGGTCAATGAGTTGCGTCTAAAGGAGTTTAACAACGAGGGTGGATGGGCTGCAAGAGGGCAGTTGAACGTCCAGTTGTCCGATTTCGGTAGTGTTGATATCAATGCAAGTCATAGTACTGATGGCTTTGGAGGCTTAGAACAGGGCGTAAATGAACGGCAACAAGAAACGAAGACAGACGTGTCTGTCACTACGAGTCTGGAGTTAGGTAAACTGTTCCCAGACAAGGCGAAGGTGTCTGCACCATTATATTATAGTATCACAAAGAGCGAAAGTAGACCTAAATATAACCCACTCGACACTGACATGGAGTTGGGGGATGCACTCGAAGGAGCTAGTAACAAGCAGGAGAGAGACTCGATTAAGTCGATTGCAATTACCAAACGATTGACAACGAACTTATCGCTATCGAATGTGCGTGTTGACATACAGACAAAGAATCATCCTATGCCATACGACCCCGCAAACTTCTCTTTCTCGTATAGCCATTCACACTCTCACACATCGGGCGAAACGACTGTCTATGAGAATGAAGACAACTGGCGTGGGGCATTAAACTATAACTGGACACCTGTTTACAAGCCTTGGGAGCCATTCAAACGACTAATCAAGAGCCGTTCAAAATGGTTTGATATCCTACGTCGCTTTGGCTTGAATTGGTTGCCACAGAACCTTACCTTCAATACAGAAATGGTTCGCAACTATTACGAACTACAAGAGCGTGACATGGAGTCAATAGGTCATGACCGGCTCCCACTGACGTTTAATGAGCAGTTCCTATGGAACAGAGACTTTGCGTTGAGATGGGACTTAACGCGCAACCTACACATGAACTTCCAAAGTGCAACGCATGCGGAAATAGAAGAACCATACACTCCTATCAATAAAGACCTTTATGCGGATCGTTATCAAGCATGGAAGGATTCGGTGTGGACAAGCATTAAGCACTTTGGTACTCCACTTGATTACCAACAGAACTTCTCGCTCTCTTATCAGTTACCTCTTAACCTTTTACCTGTCTTCGATTGGGTGAATACGGATGCTAGTTATAATGCAACTTACACATGGGTAAGGGGTGCTAACCTTGATAATGGTACTTCTCTCGGTAACACAATCACGAGTAACAGGACCTTAAACATTAATGGGTCTTTCAACATGGAACGCCTTTACAACCATGTCCCCTTCCTAAAGAAAACGAATGAGCGATTCAATCGGACACAACCGAGGAAGCCCTCTCGTCCGACAATGACAGCCGAACAGAAGAAGAAGGCGAAGGAGCAGAAAGCGAAAGAGAAAGACGACGAAAAGAAGAAAGCACTGCCTAAGAACAAGAAGAGTTTTGAGCAGGAAATAACCCTCAAAGCCGATACCTCTATCGTTGTATCGCATGGTAAGAATACGAAACGATTGATCTTCTCGGCTAAAGATGAGCATGGAAAAGCCTTAAAGATGAAGTGGAAGAAGGTGGGAGATAACCAAGTAAAAATCTTCAATCGGACCGATTCTGCTATACGAGCAAAGCTCACTATCACACCAAAAGAGCCACTCGATAACAAGAAATGGTATAAGACTGCACAATGTGTTGCACGTGCTTTAATGATGGTGCGCAACGTCGGAATATCGTATCGCAACCAGTATTCTATGACCTTACCAGGCTTCATGCCAACCATTGGAGATGCCTTTGGACAACGTCGTGGTACCGGTGCATTGACTCCTGGTTTAGACTTTGCTTTTGGTCTCATTGACGATGATTACATTGGTAAAGCACGTGACAATAACTGGTTACTCATCAATGATAGTGTTGCCACACCAGCGATAACGAACCAGGTAGAAGACGTACAATTACGTGCCACACTGGAGCCTTTCAGAGACTTCAGAATCGATCTCACGGCTAGTAGAATGACAACCACTTCAAGGAGTATTCAGTACATGTATGCTGGCGTTCCAACCACTCAAACAGGCTCATTCACCATGACTACGCTCTCTTTGGGCACTGCTTTTGAGAGCATGGGGAACGCTAACAATGGTTATCATAGTACCACTTTCGATCGCTTTGTCAATTCGCTCAACAGCTATCGTAATCGTGTGGAAGCACAATACAATGGGGCTACTTATCCAGCATCAATGGGTGGAGGGCACTTCAGTCCAACGGTCGGAGCGATCAATAAATACAGTGCAGATGTGATGATCCCAGCCTTCCTCAATGCCTACACAAGTATGGGGGGCAATGGATTAAAGTTATTCCCTACCCTACGAAGTCTGCTCCCGAACTGGAGTATTAGGTACAGTGGACTGTCAAGATTACCACTCTTCCAAGATCTATTCAAGAGTGTGAACATCAATCACGCATATAGAAGTATCTTCGCAATCGGCTCTTATCAGAGTTACAGCACATGGCAGGAATACATGAATGGATTAGGTTTCATCACCGATGCAACCACTGGGAACCCTATCCCAAGTTCGATGTATAACATCTCACAAGTTAGTATCAACGAGGCATTCTCGCCTTTACTGGGTGTGGATGTGACGCTTCAGAACAATCTAACTGCCCGCATGGAATATCGTCAAACACGTGTGTTAGCACTCTCAATGACGAGTGTTCAGCTCAATGAGGCTACATCGAAAGATTGGGTAATTGGTATTGGCTATCGCATTAACGACTTCAATCTCTTTGGCAATGGAACACATCGTGTGGCAAAGAAGAAGAAGAAATCAACCGCAAACACGCAACAAAACGATAATAATTCATCGAACAGGAACAACGGATTTAACCAAGATCTTAACCTCAGATTAGATATGAGCTATCGTCGTCAAGCCTCACTTACACGTGACATCGCATCGCTCACCTCTACCGCTTCCAGTGGTAATACGGCCTTTAAATTCTCCTTCCTTGGTGATTACACACTAAGTCGCTTTGTCACAGCCAGCGTCTATTACGATATGCAAATAAACTCTCCTCTGTTGTCATCTGGTAGTTATCCGACCACAACTCACGACTTTGGAGTTAGTTTAAGACTAAGTTTAACGAGGTAGAAAGAGGTTTACAACATCTCTCCAAGGCTTCTGTAATGATTCTCCAAAGCACTTGTAATGATTCTCCAAAGCACTTGTAATAATCCTGTAAATTATCAGTTGCACTTTAAAATGGCTTTAACAGATACGAAAAAGTCCGAATCCTTGCACGGGATTCGGACTTTTCTTTATAATTGGAATCTGTTAACGATCTGTATGAACAGGTTGAAATTCCATTGTAAGAGTAACTTCTTCACGACCTTTAGATTGGCTATCTACCATGATCAACTGCCCATTATCAAACTTGAGAGCAGCTTGATCATCTACAGAGATCTGATCCTCATTTTCTGAAAAGCCTATGATCAACTCGTTAGCGTTAATCCATTTCCAGTAATTCATAAAGTCTTCACGACTGTCCGTAGTGGTTACATAATATGAACCTGCATGCGTAAACGTAACCGTTCTCAATATTCTTAAGTCATCAATATCCTCCACCTTGTCTTGAGAAATAAGGGGGGTAAAACGAAATGTGTAAATACGATGTTTGAGTGAATGTGATTAGATTGTTTGTTTATCAGAGAGTTACGGAGTATTAGAGGATAAATGGGGTACAAAACGAAATGTTACAATCGTGTTACATTTGCGTTACATTCGAGGGGCGTTTGAACGGTGTTTGAGAGAATAATGTTACATAGGAGGGTAAATGGGACGATTTGGGACGTTTTAAGCCTGAATATGTGTACTTAATAGTGTAAGGAGTATTGACGGCGACAAAGGCGAAGGGAATAGTTGTGACAGGGTTGTTTTATGTATAAATTGATGAGGTAGGCTATTTACAGCTTACCTTTTAT
>OGJT01000134.1_pt1 | contig 46357 bp, 39 predicted proteins | sample 1572331 | NCBI WGS metagenome assembly OGJT01 (sample SAMEA2582094, study PRJEB24529) | metagenome | biome: Human gut stool | place: China | collected 2011
CCGGCCTGTAGTGAAAAGCACCAGTTGGCAGCCGGCTGAAGCCAGTGCCGTGGAGGCCACAAGGTCGTTGCCGGGCGCTGATAGCAGATTGAGTCCCCGCTCTTTCAGGCGATCGCCATAGCCCAAGACACCGCTCACCAATGCGCGGCCGCATTTCTGCGTACACCCCAAGGCTTTGTCTTCAAGGGTGGATATGCCACCGGCCTTGTTGCCGGGAGAGGGATTCTCACCGACAGGTTCGCCGTGAGAGAGGAAATATTCCTTGAAGTCGTTAATCAGCTTGACCGTTTGTTCAAACAGGTGTGGGGTCTTGCAGCGGTTCATCAAAATGGTTTCCGCACCGAACATTTCCGGAACTTCCGTTAGGATGGTCGTTCCACCTTGCGCAACGAGGTAGTCGGAAAATTCGCCTACCAGTGGATTGGCAGTGATTCCGCTGAATCCGTCGGAACCGCCACACTTCAATCCGACACGCAATTCACTCAACGGGACATCCTCTCGCCGGTCTTCTTTGGCCACAGTATACAACTCTCGGAGAATCCTCATTCCTTCCTCGAGCTCATCTCCTTCAACCTTTTGGGTCACAAGAAGTTTGATACGCTTCTTGTCGTAGTCTCCAAGCATCTCCATGAATTGGTCAGGCTGGTTGTTTTCACACCCAAGTGAAAGCACCAAAACACTGCCGGCATTGGGATGCAGGCAGATGTCGCGCAACACCTTTCGGGTGTTTTCATGGTCACCACTCAACTGCGAACAACCGAAATTATGGTGCCAGGCATGTACAGCATCAATACCTTCCAAGCGGGTCTCGGCTTTCAGCATTTCAACCAACCGCTCAGCAATGCCATTCACACATCCCACAGTCGGCACAATCCAAATCTCATTGCGCACCCCGACTTCGCCATTCGCCCTTTTGTAACCCTTGAAAGTCCTGTTCTCTTTAGCAATGTTGAGAGTCTCCGTAACCGGATGGTAGGTGTACTCGAGGGTTCCGGCCAGATTGGTCTTCAAATTATTCTCATTGACCCACTGCCCGGCTTTCAAGTCTTCCTTGGCATGGCCGATGGGGTAGCCATACTTGATGATGTCGGCACCTTTGCTGACATCATTGATGAGCACTTTATGCCCGGCCGGCGTGTCCTGACGCAGCTCTATGCTCTTACCGTCTATTTCAACGGTTTCGCCTTTCTTCATCGGACGCAGACATACGAATACGGAGTCTGCCCGATTGATTTTGATAAAGCTTGATTGTTCCATAGATTTGTTTTCTTTCGTTTTTGTTATTTGTCTTTTGTATAATTGTGCATATCTTGGTCGCAAAGCCTCCTCACACCGTTAAAGTGGCATCATACCTGAAAATTACAGTTGTGTCCTCCTGTAAAAATCCACATTCTCTTTTGACAACAATTCAATGGGCATGTAATTCACCGGAGTTACTTTCTTTTTGAGTACGATTGCATTAAACAATGTGTCAACACACGAGTAGCCCTGCAAATAAGCATGTTGCGCTATCAGAAAAGAGATGGAACCTTGCCGGAGACATTCCACATTCTTGGCAACCATGTCATAGCCCATGATTTGTACATCCCGTCGATTGGTTTTGAGCAGGAACTCACCCACCAGATACGCTTTAGAATTCAGCGTGATGCAATGATGCAAATGCGGATGTTGGATGAAGAAATTCTCCATGGTGTGCTCATATTCCTTACGAGTGCCTTGCAGGGGTAGGTCGAGGTTGACAATCTCTATCTCGGGGAAATGGTCGTGCATGTAATGCCGGAATCCCACTTCTCGGTTGTCCTGCTGCTTACTGACCAATTTGCCGTCTTTAGTTTGGCGCATGAGCATGATTTCTTTCTCTTGTGCAGCCAATAACATCAGCATCTTGGCAGCAAAATACCCACTGCAAAAAGAGTCTTGGCCATAGAATGACAAGGGCCGCAAATCTGGCATGTAAGAGTCAAGAAGAACAAACGGGATGTTGTGATCGTGTAATTTGTCCGTAAAGCGTCGTGTGATGTCAAGTTGTGCAGGAACAATGACGACACCATCAGGGCTGGAATTGAGGATTTCAATGCACTTATCCTTGAAGGAGTCTTCATTGAATCTTTGATAGTATCTGATTTCCACATCAATATGGAAGTCCCGCCGGGTGTCTTCACATTTCTTGGCACCTTCCTCTATCTCTTCCCAATAGGCTTCTGACTCGTGCATGGGAATCAAAAGGAAGAAAGTGTATGACTTATTATATGCCAATGCACTTGCATACATATTGGGCTGGTAGTTCATCTCTTTGAGTGCTTTCTCTACCTTTTCACGAGCAGGCGGCGACACATTGGGGCGGTCGTGGAGCACTCTGTCAACCGTCCCCACCGAAACACCGGCCCTTTCGGCAATGTCTTTGATTCTGATTTTTGTTGCCATAGTTTTTAGTTGTTTGCTGTGTGACCGGCAAGAAACAACTGTAAAAAACAGCGTTGTGCCCGCACACATATACTATTTTCGGTACAAATATACTAATAAAAGTTGAATTGTGCGGAAGCACAGTCCAATATTTTGCACAAAATCTAATTTTTCCATGATTTTATTTCTTCGTTTGGTAAATTATGACTATTTTTGCGAAGAAAACAAATCAATTAACTAACAATTTAGTAAAACGAATAACAAATTAAACTATTTAAAATGGCTAAAATCGTAACATTAGGCGAAATCATGCTTCGTCTTTCTCCGGAAGGCAATGACCGATTCATTCAGAGTGACTCATTCCGCATCATCCCCGGTGGCGGTGAGGCAAATGTTGCTGTCAGCGTGGCAAATTATGGACATGAAGCATATTTTGTTTCTAAGTTGCCCAACCATGAGATTGGTCAGATTGCCGTCAATGCCCTTCGGCGCTATGGTGTGAACACTCAGTTTGTCGCTCGTGGAGGAGAGCGTGTTGGTCTCTATTACGCTGAGACAGGAGCTTCCATGCGGCCTTCTAAAGTTATTTACGACCGTGCTCATAGTGCCATTGCCGAGGCTGTTCCTTCCGATTTCGATTTCGATGCCATTATGAAAGGTGCCAAATGGTTCCATTGGTCTGGAATTACTCCTGCCATTAGCGACAAGGCCGCAGAGCTGACTAAACTGGCATGTGAAGCCGCAAAGCGTCACGGAGTAACAGTTTCCGTTGATTTGAACTTCCGCAAGAAACTCTGGACTTCGGAAAAAGCCATCTCTGTGATGCGCCCATTGATGCAATATGTTGATGTATGTATTGGTAATGAAGAGGATGCACAACTCTGTCTTGGTTTCAAACCCGATGCCGATGTAGAAGGCGGAAAGACTGATGCTGAGGGATATTATGGCATTTTCCAAGGTATGATGAAGGAGTTTGGTTTCAAATATGTAGTATCTACGCTCCGTGAGTCTTTCTCTGCAACACATAATGGTTGGAAGGCTCTTATTTACGACGGTAAGGAGTTCTACCAAAGTAAGCGTTACGACATTATGCCCATCATTGACCGTGTCGGTGGCGGTGACTCGTTCTCCGGAGGCTTAATTCATGGGTTGCTTACAAAGCCCACCCAAGCAGAGGCCTTGGAATTTGCAGTAGCTGCATCGGCGCTTAAACATACCGTTCCCGGAGACTTCAATCTTGTTTCTGCAGATGAAGTGGAAAGCCTCGCCGGTGGTAATGCTAGCGGTCGTGTGCAGAGATAGGCGCATCTCGTCTCTTTTGTCGAGAAAATAATAAGACAAAAATAGATATTATTTACACACTTCGTATAAATTAAATATTCAAATAATGGCAAAGTTTAATAAGATGCAGGTCATGCAGGCTATGAAGGAAACCGGTATGGTACCTGTGTTTTTCAATAGTGACCTCGACACCTGTAAAAATGTAATCAAAGCATGTTATGAAGGTGGCGTGCGCGTGTTTGAGTTTACCAATCGTGGTGATTTCGCCCATGAGATTTTCGGGGAGTTGGTGAAATGGGCAACCAAAGAATGCCCGGAGTTGATACTCGGTGCAGGTACGGTGATAGATGCCCCTACAGCAGCATTGTACATTCAGTTGGGAGCCAACTTTATTGTCGGACCAAACTTTAATCCGGAGATTGCTCCCGTTTGCAATCGCCGCCTTGTTCCTTATTCTCCCGGATGTGGTTCTGTATCGGAAATCAGCAACGCCCAAGCGGCAGGCTGCGATGTTACCAAGGTATTCCCGGCCGGCAATGTAGGTGGCCCTTCATTTGTCAAGAATATCCTTGGACCGTTGCGCTGGAGCAATGTGATGGTGACGGGGGCCGTGTCTCCGGACAAGGACAATCTCACCGAGTGGATCAAGAGCGGAGTACTTTGTGTTGGTATGGGTTCCAAACTTTTCCCTAAGGAGGTGATTGCCGCCCGAAACTGGCAGGCTATTACCGACAAATGTGCAGAGGCTCTCGGATATATCAAAGAAGCCCGTTCGTAAATCAAACGGAATGGGAAATGAACAGTCCTCATCTCTTTTTACAAAAGATAATTAACTAAATATAAAGGTTGTAGGGATCGGTCTGACAGACCATCCCTACATTTTCATTTGAAGACTAAACTTGAAATAACACAGCTGCTACTGAAGGGTGTCCCCCTCTTGGTGACATTCCTTTGGCTCTCGGCTTGTCGTCCTCCCCATCAGATAGAGGTTGACAAGCTGAATGACAAATCTTATGCCTTCCATTATCGGGATTTGGATTCCACCAAGAAGTATGCACTACAGGCATTAGAACTCTCTGATGACTATGGACAAGGCTACGCTGAGGCCTGCAACAACCTTGCTTTCGTTGACATCATGCACATGGATTATGCTGGTGCCTACAAACTTCTTGCAAAAGTGTCTACCCATACCGATGACCAGATAGAACTGCTTGTTGCCGACATTCAGCAGATGAGACTTTGCCAACGTGAATCACGGAACAAAGACTTCTATGATTTCCGGGAGCGTGCAGCACGCCGTCTGAAACGTATAGATGAGGAGGGGGACAACCTCTCCCGCCGGCAGAAACAGAGAATGGTCTATGCACGTTCCGAATTCGGCATCGTAAATTCCACCTATTTATATTATGTCGGATTGGAAAAGCCCTTTATAGAGGCTTTAGAGTCCATCAACCCTGTAGAAGTGGAACAAGATACGGCCCAATATCTCAATTATCTATATTGCATCGGAGCCGGCGGTGCCATTCAAGGCACTCGGGAGGAAGTGGCCCAAACCGAGTTTAACTATTTGCTAAGATGCTATCTTCTTGCTGATGGCTCCAATTATCCATTTTGGAAAGCTAACTCCATGCAAGCCATCAGTGAGCATCTACAATCGGATGTGATTCGCCGGTATCTGATTAAGAACAACCAATCCGCTATCAAATTCATCAATGTTGATCAGATGAATGACAGCCTACTTGCCGGCAATTTGGCCCAACGTTCTCTGGAACTCTTCATGAAATATGGCGATGTGTACCAGACAGCCGGTGCCTACCGCACATTGGCGCAATGCTATTGGTGCATCAATGACTATAAGTCGGCGGCCATCTGCTTGGAGACAGCACTTACCAAAAACAAGGCTATCAATGAAGCCCCAGACTTGGTGGCAAGCATCCGTGAGCAGTTGAGCCTGGTCTATTCAGCTATTGATGACAAGCCCAACAGTGACAGAAACAGAAATCTCTACCTTGATTTGCAAGAGCAGACTCGCCAAGACCGTCAGCTTGAAGCCCGTGCAGCACAGTTGGACAAGAATGCCGCACAACTGAACTGGATGATTATTGCCGTAATCACAATGATCGTCTTTGTCATTGCCCTACTGATTGCCTTTGGCATCATGCGTCGCAGAAATAACAAAAGATTTTCTTATGACAAACTTCTTGACCCGCTGAATGTGTGGAAAGAACATAACGAGCAAGAAGTAAACAGTCTGCTTGAACGCCAAGCTGAGATAGAAGAGAAACAGAATATCGTCAAGCAACATATTGATGAGAACAAACGTCGCAATCTTGAACAGCGTGCCAAAGTGCAGTTGGTCAACAGTATTACTCCACTTATAGACCGTATCGTCCATGAAGTGGCAAAACTATCAACCCAACAAGAGACTGCCGTCATCCGCAAAGAGAGGTTTGATTACATCTCGGAAGTGGCAGACAAGATAAGCGAATACAATGATGTGCTTACACATTGGATTCAAATGCGCCAAGGAGCACTCAGCCTGCACATTGAGAGTTTCCCACTGCAACTATTGTTCAATGTTGTCAAGAAAGGGAAGATGAGTTTTCTATTGAAAGGTATCACATTGAAAATAGATGATACGCAGGCCGTCGTGAAGGCAGACAGGACGCTGACACTATTCATGGTAAATACCATTGCCGACAACGCCCGCAAGTTTACGGGGAGTGGGGGAGAAGTACATATTTATGCCCAAGAGACCGATGAGTATGTTGAAATCCGCATAGAAGATACAGGCAAAGGCATGGACGGTGAGCAACTTTCACATATTTTCGATCATACATATACCGGCGGGCATGGTTTCGGACTGCTCAACTGCAAAGGCATCATAGAGAAATACAAAAAAATAAGCACATTATTTAAGGTATGCGAGATTGGTGTTGAGAGCACAAAGGGAAAGGGGAGCAAGTTCTTTTTCCGCTTGCCCAAGGGCCTTATGCGAGGGCTTAGGCTCTTCCTCGTGATGGTGAGTATGGTAGTCGGCTTGTCATCGGCTATGGCTTCAGGCGAATCCGTCCATCATGGAGTGGAGAATATGCCACAAAGTCTGGTTCTTGCCGGCCGTTATGCCGACAGTGCCTATTTTTCCAACATCAACGGACGTTACAGACGCACGCTTGAGTTTGCCGATTCAGCACGGAAATATCTCAATGCCTATTACCTTGAAAAACATCCGGAAGGCAAGTTTTTGATGAAAGCATACGCCACGAGTGGGGAACCGGCCGAAATCCGTTGGTTCCACGATGGGCTTGTCACGCGTTACAGCGTCATACTCGACATACGCAACGAATCGGCAGTTGCAGCCTTGGCTCTCCATGAATGGCAATTATACACCTATAACAACAAGGTCTACACACAACTCTTCCGGGAACGGTCAGCAGATGACACACTCGACAACTATGTGCGCACCATGCAAGCCTCTGAGAACTCCAAAATGGTGGCCATCATCTTATTGATAGTCTTGTTGGTGCTCATTTTCCCTGCCTACTACCTCCTCTACTATCGTCATGTCGTTGCCTATAAGCTTGCTGTGGAGCAGGTTAATACCATCAATGCCATCTTGCTCACAGAACAGTCGGATGAAGACAAATTGAAAAACATCCGGCAAATATGGCAGGAAAAGCCGATTTTGAGGGTCAGCCCCCGGCTCCACGATGTGGTAAGGCAAATAGAGAAGGCCTTGGAAAAGAGCGTCGCTTATCATCAAAATCAGGAGGTCAGCATTGAACTTGCAGAGGATGAGCTTCATCGCAGCGAATATGAAAATGACAAACTTTATATCAGCAACAGTGTGCTTGACAACTGTCTGTCGGCCTTGAAACACGAAACCATGTATTACCCTTCTCGCATCAGACAACTGATTGACGACAATCCGGAAAATGTGGAGGCTTTGAGCGAACTTGTCGGCTATTACAAATCACTGTACACGATGCTCTCCGAACAGGCTATGCAGCAGGTTGTTGGAAATGTCAAACTTGACAAAGCAATAGTGGAATATCTCTTTGATATGCTAAGAAAAGAATCGGGAGGAAATAAACTTGAGCTTTTAAAATCAGAAAAGGACAGTCTTTACGTTATATATATGGTGAAAATTCCTCATCTTCGCAACGACGAGGAGTATCTTCACCGATTGTTCACCCCGCTCACAGACAATCTCAACTTCCTGCTATGTAGGCAGATTGTTCGCGAGATCGGCGAGGTTTTCAATATGCGGAGATGCGGCATTCGGGCCTTTAAAGATGAACATGGCTTGGGTGTCATAGAGATTGTCCTACCCAAAAGTTTAGAAAACGTAATTGGAAAATAGATATGGATAAGTTTAAAGTCATCATAGTGGAAGATGTGCCTTTGGAACTAAAGGGGACAGAGGGAATCTTCAGAAACGAAATTCCTGAGGCTGAGATTATCGGCACGGCAGACTGCGAGCAGGCTTATTGGAAAACTCTTAAGCAACAGCTCCCCGACCTTGTCTTGCTTGATTTAGGATTGGGAGGAAGCACGACCGTCGGCGTGGAAATATGCCGACAGACCAAAGAGATGCATCCGCATGTGAGAGTTCTTATTTTCACCGGAGAAATCCTCAATGAAAAACTTTGGGTGGATGTTCTTGATGCCGGATGCGACGGCATCATCTTGAAAAGTGGAGAACTTCTCACGCGTGGAGATGTCGCCAGTTGTATGAACGGGAAAAAGATGGTCTTCAACCAACCCATCTTGGAAAAGATTGTCGAGCGCTTCAAGCAAAGCATAAACAGGCAGTTGATGCGTCAGGAAGCATTAGTCAACTACGAGATTGACGAATACGACGAGCGTTTCTTGCGCCATCTTGCTTTAGGATTCACCAAAGATCAGATTTCTAATTTGCGTGGGATGCCATTCGGTGTAAAAAGTCTTGAGAAACGCCAGAACGAGTTGGTGCAGAAACTTTTCCCGAACGGTAATGGCGGATTGGGGGTGAATGCCACCCGTCTGGTGGTCAGAGCACTTGAGTTGCAGATATTGGATATAGACCGGCTTGAAGCAGATGAGGAATAAAGCGGCCACCTATATTGTAATTCTCCTGTCGGCAAGCCAACTCATCTTGATTTTGCTGTCATGGCTCATCACGGCCGCCTACCCCGACAAAACAGTGCATTCACTGCTAAGTAGTGAAGGCATCAGGTGGTATTTCGGTCGTTTTGTCGACAACCTCCAGACCCCCGTCCTTGTTTGGCTCCTACTGTTGGGCATGGCATGGGGAGCATTGGACAAATGTGGCATATTCCATTATCAGCCTTCCCTCTATCGGCATCGGTTGGCCATGCGGCTCGTCATCGCTGAGATAGCCCTGTGCATCGTCGTGATGTTGTTGCTCACGGCTATTCCCCACGCCATTCTCCTTAATGTGACGGGACATCTGGTTCCCGGCAGTTTCAGCGCGAGCATCATACCCGTACTTTCATTCATGGCCGTAGTCGCCGGAGGGAGCTTCGGGTTGTTGAGCGGCCATTACCAAGGCTTTTCCGAATTTGTGGACTCCTTGTCGGAGGGGTTAAGGCATATAGCAGTGCTTTTTGTACTTTATGTGTTGGGCGCACAGTTATATGCATCTCTTCATTTTGTGTTTTAGCCAATCATCATCCTCTTACTCCTCATTTTTTCTTTCCATCCCCTTTCATCATATATGCCCCGCATTCGGTTTGGTTCAGTGCCTTTGCGCCATCTGTGCAGAGGCTGTGCACAAACCGTTCGGCAGCCTTGCACAGAGCGTGCAAAGGCCTCGAACAGAAAGAAGACGCTTCCACTCTTGAGTTGTTTTGTGTAGGCATGGCGGTAAAGTGGAGTAATATTGCTTTTTCAGGTAAATCGGAATGCCTTCACACTAAAACTATTGTGATTACCTGTCACGCTTTCCTGAAATGAAATCACAATGTTTTATGTGGATTTGATTCTATTTAGTTTTTTTTAATTATAGCTTTTCTGTATGTGCCAAATTATTAGTATCTTTGTGCGTTTTATGTAACTTAGTGGCTGGATATGAAAGGTAACATTAAGAAAAAAGCAAGAGAAATTCTTGATAGTTATCTTGAATTGCGGAGCCATCGCAAGACACCGGAGCGTTATGCGATTCTGGATGCCGTGTACAGTATGGACGGACACTTCTCTTTAGAAGAGTTGGATGCCCGGCTGGGAAAGGACAACTTCCGCGTGAGCAGAGCCACGCTCTACAATACGATGCGGTTGTTTTTAGAACTTCGTCTTGTGATAAGGCACCGTCTTCAAGATGGCACAAAGTATGAAGCGTGCTATGACAAAGGATGTCATTGTCATCAAGTATGCACCGTTTGTGGGAAAGTGACAGAGATTAGTGCGCCGACAGTCGTAAGGGCTCTTGATACCCTCAAGTTGAAACGATTCCGCAAGGATGAGTTTACACTATATATCTATGGAGTGTGCAGTTCCTGCCAGTCGGCCATAACCCGAAAGCGCAAGCAAGGGAACGCAAACGACGTGGACAAATAAGACCAAAAGAAAGCGAAATCTTAAAAGAAAAACTATATTACAATGAACACTGGTAAAGTTGATGTCCTTTTAGGTCTCCAATGGGGCGATGAAGGCAAAGGAAAGATTGTTGATGTGCTGACACCAAAGTATGATGTCGTGGCTCGGTTTCAAGGCGGTCCTAATGCCGGACATACATTGGAGTTTGAAGGCAAGAAGTATGTACTTCGTTCCATTCCGTCGGGTATCTTCCAAGGGGGCAAGGTCAACATCATAGGCAATGGTGTGGTTTTGGCCCCGGATTTGTTTATGAATGAGGCCAAGGAACTGGAGAAGAGCGGCCATCCACTCAAAGAGCGTCTCCACATATCCCGGAAGGCCCATCTTATCATGCCCACCCACAGAGTGCTCGACCGGGCCTACGAGGCTGCCAAAGGTAAGGATAAAGTGGGCACCACGGGCAAAGGTATCGGCCCGACTTATACAGACAAAATTTCACGCAATGGCTTGAGAGTAGGGGACATTCTTGACCATTTTGAAGAAAAATACGCTGCTCACAAGGCCCGCCACATGCAAATGCTCGCCAATCTCGGATGGACTGATTTTAGCGGTTTTGAGGAGGTGGAAAACACTTGGATGGAAGGTGTCGAATACATGAAACAGTTTCATATTGTCGACAGTGAACACGAAATCAACAACTTGCTGAAGTCCGGCAAGAGCATATTATGTGAAGGAGCGCAAGGTACAATGCTTGATGTAGACTTTGGCAGCTATCCCTTTGTCACATCGTCCAATACGATTTGTGCCGGTGCTTGCACCGGACTAGGCATTGGGCCCAATCGGGTGGGCAACGTGTATGGCATCATGAAAGCCTATTGCACACGTGTCGGCGCAGGACCATTCCCCACAGAGCTCTTTGACGACACGGGCAAAAAAATTCGCGACCTTGGACACGAATATGGTGCCGTGACCGGGAGAGAGCGCCGTTGCGGATGGGTCGATCTCGTTCAGTTGCGCTATTCTGTCATGATCAACGGCGTGACCGAACTGATTATGATGAAGAGCGACGTGCTCGATGATTTTGACACCATCAAGGCATGTGTTGCCTACAGACTCCCCAATGGAGATACGACAACTGAACTCCCGTATGAGCTGGAGGGTGTAGAGCCCATCTATCGGGAATTGCCCGGTTGGAAGGCAGACATGACTGCATTTACTGATGAGGCGCAATTCCCTAAGGCATTTAAAGACTACATCAAGTTCGTTGAAGACTTCCTTGAAACCCCCATCAAGATCATCTCACTCGGGCCGGATCGTGACCAAACGGTAGTCCGCCAATAAAATCATCACGTTATAATAGTATGTGCAATATAATCCTGTGGGGACGCTTGATACAGGCAACCCGCAGGATTGCAGCAATCAATTTGTGCCCTCTGGAAATATCGGAGAGCAAATAAAAAGTTTAATCTCAATCCAAATAAACATAATGGCCAACAAACCAAGTATCCCCAAAGGAACCCGCGACTTTGGTTCCGTGGAGATGGCAAAGCGAAATTATATATTCGACACCATCAAGGAAGTATATGCCCTTTATGGTTTTCAACAAATAGAAACTCCCGCCATGGAGACCTTGCAAACCCTCATGGGGAAATATGGCGAGGAGGGAGACAAACTGTTGTTTAAGGTGCTTAACTCCGGCGATTTCATGAACAAGTTGTCGGACGAAGAGTTGCAGGAGAAAAATTCACTCCACGTGGCAGCCAAGTTATGCGAGAAAGGGCTCCGGTACGACTTGACGGTGCCGTTTGCACGCTATGTGGTTATGCATCGGGATGAACTGCAACTGCCGTTCAAGCGGTTTCAGATTCAACCCGTGTGGCGGGCCGACAGACCGCAAAAGGGGAGGTATCGCGAGTTTTTCCAATGCGATGCCGACATCGTAGGCTCCGACTCTCTGCTCAACGAGGTGGAACTGATGCAGATGGTTGATACTGTTTTTACGAAGTTGGGGATCAACGTACAAATCAAAATCAACAACCGCAAAATCCTTACCGGCATAGCAGAAGTTATCGGGGAAGCTGATAAAATCGTAGACATAACCGTTGCTATAGACAAACTTGACAAAATTGGACTTGAAAATGTCAACAGCGAATTGAAGGCTGCCGGTGTCAGTGACGAGGCCGTCAAGAAACTCCAACCGATTATCTCTTTGAGCGGAAGCAACGGAGATAAGCTCAAAGTTATCAAAACGGTGCTTGGAACATCGGAAATCGGACTAAAGGGAGTGGAAGAGACACGCTTCATTTTAAACACCCTGGAGCTCCTCGGCTTGAAAAATGACATTCAACTGGACTTGACCTTGGCCAGAGGATTGAACTATTATACGGGAGCTATCTTTGAAGTGAAGGCTCTTGATGTGTCAATGGGAAGTATTACCGGTGGAGGAAGATACGACAATCTGACAGGAATCTTCGGTATGCCGGGGCTGAGCGGAGTCGGCATATCATTCGGGGCCGACCGCATCTATGATGTGTTGAACACACTCGATCTCTACCCCAAGGAGGCGGTCAATTCCACTCAAGTCTTATTCATCAATTTTGGTGAACAGGAAACGGCCTATTGCTTGCCCATCTTGAAACAAGTGCGCGATGCCGGGATACGTGCAGAAATCTATCCGGATAGTGCCAAAATGAAAAAGCAGATGAATTACGCCAATGCCAAAGGGATACCATTCGTTGTTTTGGCGGGGGAAAATGAAATGCAAACAAGGCAAGTGACCCTCAAAAATATGGAGACCGGCGAGCAGCGGCAAGTAAGCCCTGCAGAGGCTATAACCTGCATACAAGGCTGACAATCATAATAATCACAGCGCAGGACATGCCATTGGAACAATAGCATGTTGCTGCGCAGTGTTTCATTACAGACAACAACTACTTAAACCTTACGACAATGAAACATTCTACTAAAACTGTTTCCATTTTCCTTTTGACTTGTCTAACCGCCATTGGTCTGACCTCATCCAACCGGAAAGTGACTATTTTTATCATTGGTGATTCTACCGCAGCCGAAAAGTCTTCACCAGCCACAAATCCCGAGCGAGGGTGGGGGATGGTGTTACAAGGATGTTTTACGGAAGACATTTTGGTAGACAATCATGCCGTCAACGGACGTTCTTCGAAAAGTTTTTGGGATGAAGGCCGATGGAAAAAGGTGGTCGACAGAATCGCTCCGGGCGATTATGTGCTTATACAGTTTGGCCATAATGACGAGAAGCCGGCTCCCGACAGGCATACGGAGCCGGGCTCCACATTCGATGACAACCTCAGACGGTATGTAAGGGAAACGCGCGAGAAAGGAGGCTTTCCTGTATTGCTGAATGCCGTGGTGCGCCGTAAATTCTATTTGGAGAATGACCACAACGATGATGATGAAAAGTTGCGAAACAAAAGCTATGAAGGGGATGAACTGATAAATAGCGATACGCTGATAGACACACATGGCGAATATCGTCTGGTGCCGGAACGTATTGCCAAGGAAATGAAGGTTGTTTTCATTGATGCCAACCGGATAACCCACGACATAGAACAACGATATGGTGTGGTCGGTTCCCGCAAACTGCATGTTTGGTACAAACCCGGCGAAATCAGTTCGCTGCCCAAGGGCCGACAGGACAACACACATTATAATGTATATGGTGCCCGTATCGTAGCAGACGCTCTTGCTACAGAACTCGCCGCAAAAATTCCGGCTCTCAGAAAATATGTGAGGCATTACGATTATGTAGTATCTAAAGAGGGGAGAGGCAACTATATGGATTTGCAAACGGCCATTGATGATGTACCCTCAAACGGGAAAACCTCTATTCTCATCCTTGATGGGACTTGGAATAAGCCGTATATAGCCAAAGGGAAAAAAGTAAAATTGATAAGATACTCCGGTGTAAGGTTCAAATGAGCCTTGTCGGTCTATAGAATCGAATAAATAGGAAAGTCGGTCCTATCTCTGTAATTTATCCAAATGTTTGTTTGGAAATTTGGAAAAAATACACTACCTTTGCATTGTAACTTTTAAGGACAGTGTTTTTAAATAAAAAGATTATGATGAGAGATAGTGAAGGATATCAGCGGCTGATTGAGCATGGGGTTAAACCATCCGTCCAGCGATTGGCCATTATGCAATATCTCATGACGCACTTCAATCACCCGACGGTGGAACAGGTGTATCAAGGGTTGTGCGATAAAATACCAACGTTGAGCCGTACAACCGTTTACAACACGCTGCGTTTATTTTCCGAGCGGGGGGCTGCGACCATGATAACCATTGATGACCATCGAGTGTGCTATGACGGTAATACGAGTCCTCATGTACATTTCTTCTGCAAAGAATGTGGCAAGGTCATTGATTTGTTTGACGAACAGGCTCCTGCATTGGGGGATTCATACAAGATTGATGGTAATATCGTTGAAGAAAAACAATTATATTATAAAGGTGTGTGTGCCGAATGTGCCCAACGGCAGCAGTCGGATAAATCTTTGTTGCAGTAGACTTTAACCGCTCTGTGAAGAGTGGGGCTCTATTTGCTTTGGCAATGGGTATGGTTTTTAGACCATTTTTGATATCATTATATTATACAAAACAAAAACATTATGAAGAAAAAGTTTATTTGCACCGTTTGTGGATATATCCACGAAGGAACCGAAGCACCGGAACAGTGTCCTATTTGTAAGGCTCCTGCCAGTAAATTCAAAGTAATGGAAGATGCCGCTTCAGGCGATCTCACATTTGCCACAGTGCATGTGTTGGGACAAGCTTATAAGGATCCTGTTGACGAGGAAGTAATTAAAGGTTTGAAGGATCACTTTAACGGTGAATGCGGAGAGGTTGGTATGTATCTTGCCATGGCTCGTCAGGCCGACCGTGAGGGCTATCCCGAGATAGCCGAGGCCTATAAGCGTTATGCCTATGAAGAGGCCGACCACGCCTCACGCTTTGCAGAGCTGTTGGGGGAAGTCCTCGGTGACACCAAGAGCAATCTGGAAGCTCGCATCGCTGCGGAGAAAGGGGCTTGTGAAGACAAGTTCCGCATTGCAAAGTTGGCCAAGGAACAAGGCTCCGATGCTATCCATGATACTGTACATGAGATGGCCAAGGACGAAGCACGCCATTGTGCAGGCTTTGCCGGACTGTACAAACGCTATTTTGGAAAATAAGAACGATAAAAATGCGAGGGGCCATATTCTTGTGAGTCCCTCCTTTTATTTTGTCCTAATTTCTTGATATCCGACTAAGCGATCTGTCCTGTCATTATTGCCACGATAGTAAACCAACACTTGATATTGATTCTCAGTTTGATAAAAAGAGCCTTCACTTGGCAATGGTGCAAGGGAGCCATCTTTTTTCTGTTGAAGGTACTGATAGGAGTAATAACCTTGCTTGAGCATGACAGAGGCTTCGTATAGATGCTTTTCCTCATTATATACCATTTTATACCTGTCAATGAATTGATCGTTAGTCCATGTGCCATTAAGATATATGTCACCTTCTATTCGGGGGGAAAACAAAGTAAAATGCACCATGAGATATTCTGAGGTCACATCGTTTTCCCAATTATCGCTATTCCTTATATAAAAAGAGCCATTGGCACTCTCGTCATAGATATAATTTCTGCGCTGTTCATCCGCCCCAACGTAGGCATGATATGTGTGGCCATCCCAACCGATCCGCTCAAGCCCCATGGTCGTGTGACTCACATCAAGCATTTCAAACTTCCTATACTCATTGCCTGCAGGAAATATTAAATTGCGGTTGTGAGACCACCGCAGACCATCTCTCATGACAAATTGCGCCCGTGCATTTATCACTGCATTGTCCCAACGCCCATTCTGCATCACAACCGTCTTAATCTGGCTGTCCGGAGCCGCCACGCTTATATTGTCATAGTTCAGTTGCCAATTTATCTGTTGATAGGCACTATTCATCCCAAGTTCTGTATTTGCAGTTACTTCCATTGTGACGGTTGTCTCCCGCTCGACAACCATAAAGCATGCTTGAAACATGAGCTCATTATCGTTGTTCTCGTCATAAACGCTCAGCCGATAGTTGCCGCTCATCTTTATCCTGCATCGCTCATTGGGTATTTTCAGTCGGTAATGAGTGTATAAGACATTGGTATTAACAGATTCTGCCATGTCGTCTATCGTTTGAGCATCGGTAAAGCCTTCAAGGTAATCGCTCAGGAAGATCCCCTGAGAGACAGACCAATCGGCTTCGCAATGTTCTATTTTATATACATAACGGTGATATTCGTGCGTGAGATCATCAAAAGAGATATTTAACGGTTGATTGCTGTACAAATCGACAACAGGAGGGGACAACCAGTTTTGGCCTGCCACAACTTGCAATGTCGCAATGCGTGGGCTAAATATTTCATTCTTTTGGGCACTTACAGGTGCAGTAAAGAGTATAATAAGAAGCGAATACAGATATTTCATTTTGATGGATTTAGTCTGTTTATATTGCAAAAATAAATAAAAAATCTAAGATTTTGATTCTGACAAGCTAAAAATACGAAGGCAACTCCTTTGTATTGATATTTTCAATCAGATAATTATCTGATTCCGATAACAGGATGTAATCGAGCCGGGTAAATTCGACTTAAATTAACGTGAGTTCGACGAATTTAGAACAAAGCGAGAGCTGTGTGTCAATAGTCCTTTGTACATTGACATACGGCTTCTTTGGGAACAAGCAATATGCAACAATGGCTCCCAGTAAATTGACGATGAAATTATCAAAGCACCTATGTCCGGAATGCTCTACTTGCGCAATGTTCTTAAGCTCATCATTCACAGTTTCTATAATGGCTCTTTTTCTGAGTAAGTGTTTGTCAGAAACGCTCATTAAAGCTCCTTTCATGTTACTTTTCAACTTGGTGATAAGTTGTATTCCATCAACGAACTGTTTTTGGAAGAAGTTCTTGCCGATGTAGCCCTTGTCACCGACCAGCTTCCCATATATGAAATCTACAAACGCTTTGTATTCCAAAGGCTTACGGTCATCAACATCTCCTGGTGTTATCATAAAATTGAGAAGTTCGCCTTTTCATAGCAAATAAAACGAAGTAAGTAATTCTATATGAGCTACTTACTTTAAATTATAGGTATTTTGTTAATGGTTGTTTTGCAAAGTTATTTGCCGATGCAAAAGTATTTGAAAATGTTGGCGAGGACTTCGTTAGGGGTGATTTGCCCACCTGTAATTTCGGACAATTGGTCGAGGCAGATGTGAAGTTCTTCGCTGACGAGATCGCCACTAAGATTAGCATGAAGGGCATCTTGCACACGGATAATATCTTGTTTGGCATGGAGAAGGGCATCGTAATGACGTGCATTGGTGACAATAATGTCGTTTTCTGAGATATTTGGAATATTGGAAGCTTGGTAGATAGCTGCCTCGAGATTAGATATATTGAAGCCTTGTTTGGCTGATATGAAAACCTCATCATATATCCACTCAAGTTGAGTGGGAGAGGGATAAAGAATGGGAGACCCTGATGCGTTATCAGAATCTGACCTCTCCTTGGAATAAAGTTGTGTTTTCTTAGAGTAAGATAGTGCTTCTTTTTTCTCTTTGATGCAATGCGATCTTTCTTGAAAACCATGTAGACGTTCTTGAGGGTAAGAAGGAGAATGTGGCCGGGCAATATCCACTTTATTATGCACAAGTATTACGTTTTTCCCGATACATTTGCTCTTCATATCTTCTTGTTCCAAAGCGGAGGGAGAAGTGTCAATCATCCAGACAACAACGGTAGCCTGATCTATTTTTTGATATGTCCTGTCAATGCCTATCCGTTCAACTTCATCTTCTGTCTTCCGTATGCCGGCCGTGTCGATAAAGCGGAAAGCGACACCATTGATCAGGGTGGTGTCTTCTATAGTGTCACGGGTTGTACCATGAATGTCAGACACGATGGCACGCTCTTCGTGAAGAAGTCGGTTGAGAAGGGTTGATTTTCCGACATTAGTCTTGCCGACAATGGCAACGGGAATACCATTCTTGAGAGCATTTCCCGTTTCAAAACTTTGTATTAAAGATGTAATCTTCTCGTCAATCTGACAAGCTAACTCCAAAAGTTGCTTCCTATCTGCAAATTCCAGTTCTTCGTGGTCTGAAAAATCGAGTTCAAGCTCAAGCAAAGATGTCATTTTCAGAAGTCGGTCGCGTAATAATATAAGTTCGTTTGAAAAATGCCCTTTCAATTGACTGATTGCCATTTTATGGGTTGCACGGTTTGTCGATGCTATCAAATCTGCAACGGCTTCTGCTTGTGAGAGATCCATTTTCCCATTTAGATAGGCTCGTTGGGTATATTCTCCCGGTTCTGCTTGTCTGCACCCATTTTGGATTAACAGGTGAAGTACTTCTTGTAAGATGTATTGTGAGCCATGGCAAGAAAATTCAACAGCATCTTCTCCTGTATAGCTAAAAGGGGCCCGATAGACGCTTGCCATTACATCATCAATAGTTTCACGGTTGTGATTGACGATCTCTCCATAGTGGAGCGTGTTTCCCTTAGCATTTGCCAGTTTCCGTCCACTTTTTGCCTTGAATATGTGGTCTGCAATTTTGATGGCTTCGAATCCGCTGACCCTGACAACACCAATTGCCCCTCCCGCCGGAGTGGCGAGAGCGCAAATGGTATTGGTTGTCAAATTATTCGGCATTCTCTTTTTATGCGAAATTACAACGGTCCGGATTAAATTCTATCCAGGACTTTAACGATAAGCTGATCTATCGTATTTTTATATCCTGTATTCGCCTCCTTGACACGGCGATTAGCGATGACCAGACAACATGTAAGAGCCTTATGACCCATGAGTTTTGAAAGACCGGCAACGGCACTACTCTCCATCTCAAAATTGGTGATGTGCAGGCCGTCGTAAGTAAAGTTCTCCACTTTTTCATTTTGTTTCGGGTCGGCCAATGGAATGCGGAGTTCGCGTCCTTGCGGTCCAAAGAAACCACCACAGGCTATTGTCACGCCCCGCACCATATCATCCTGAGCTATGCGATCGAGCAGTTCCTTATCGGCATCAACCGTATAGGGATCACACAGTTGCGGGTTCCAGTTCATGTGTGCCTTGAAAGCTTTTTCAAACTCCAGATCACAAACCTCATTACGCCCGGCGTAGAAGTTGAGCAGTCCGTCAAAACCGATACTCTTTTGGCTGGCAACAAACGTTCCGGTAGGAGTGTACATTTGAAGTCCACCACATGTACCGATGCGGACAAAAGTCAATTGGCGGAACTCCGGCTTCTCCGTACGTGTAGCGAAATCGATGTTGGCCAAAGCATCCATTTCGTTAACGACAATGTCTATGTTGTCGCATCCGATGCCGGTGGACTGGACGGTAATGCGTTTCCCCTTGTATCGGCCGGTCACGGTGTGGAACTCCCGATTTTCGACCTCTTCTTCAATATCTGTGAAATGCGATGCCACCAATGACACCCGCCCGGGATCACCTACAAGAATAATCTTATCGGCAAGGTGTTCCGGCTTAAGGTGAAGGTGGAAAATGCTCCCGTCACCATTGATAATCAATTCAGATTCAGCAAAATACTTGTTCATGCGTTTTTAAGATTTTAGTTATTAAAATTTTCTTCCATTCTTCTCGTGAACTACAAAGGTAAGAAAAAAAAACGAGACAAGGAAACATTTGGCGTTTTTTTATTTTAAGAACGCGATGACACCCTTTTCTGAAGGCCTAATCCGCCTTTTTCAGAGAAAGTAAGATATGGCAAACAGAGGCTGTCAATGAAAGCCTTTCTGTTTGCCATTATTTGTCATATCATGTTATGCAAATGCCATAAAAGTATTAAACGTTTGCAGATAGGATATGGAAAACTGTAATTACGGTTATTGAAGCCCTACGCAAGGAGTTGTCCTGCCATGTTGGCTGCCGCCCGCCGTCCGTCGCCCATGGCAAGAATCACGGTGGCCCCACCGCGCACGATGTCACCACCGGCGTAAATCTCCGGTCGCGAACTGCGCATCTGTTCATCTACGACTATCGTGTTTTTGCGACCAAGTTCGAGTCCTTCTATGGATTTGGGAACAAGTGGATTGGGACTTACGCCGACTGCCACCACCACCTGATCACATTCCAACTTGACGGTTTCACCCGTTGTCTCCGGCCTACGACGACCGGAGGAGTCGGGCTCTCCCAAGACCATGACATCAAGAATAACTCCATTAACGCGCCCGGCCTCATCCGCTGTGTATTCTTTGGGATTATGGAGTGTGAGGAAACGTATACCTTCTTCCTTGGCATGTTTCACCTCCTCAAGGCGTGCCGGCATTTCTTTTTCAGAGCGACGATAGACGAGCGTTACATCTGCCCCAAGGCGTTTGGCCGTGCGACAAGAGTCCATCGCTGTGTTGCCCCCCCCCACAACAATCACTTTTTTGCCAATATTGATGGGCGTATCCGTTTCGGGATTGGCAGCATCCATGAGATTGACACGTGTGAGATATTCGTTGGACGACATGACATTGATGAAGTTCTCTCCGGGAATGCCCATAAAATTGGGCAGTCCGGCACCGGAGCCCACAAAGATTCCCTTAAATCCTTTGCTTTGCAATTCGGCAATAGAAATGGTTTTGCCGACAATGACATCGGTCTGGAAATGGACTCCCATCTTTCGCAGATTGTCAATTTCGACATCGACGATCTCGTTGGGGAGTCGAAATTCCGGAATGCCATATTTCAAGACACCCCCTATCTCGTGGAGAGCCTCAAACACATAAACGTCAAAACCGCGCTTGACCATGTCGCCGGCAAAGCTCAAACCGGCCGGCCCCGAACCGACAACAGCCACCTTGATGCCATTGGCCGGGGCCACATCGGGTAAGGCCATGCAGCCACTTTCCCGCTCATAGTCGGCCGCAAAACGTTCAAGATAACCTATGGCCACGGCCGGTTCGTTCATCTTCAGATGGATGCACCGGCTCTCGCACTGCTTCTCTTGAGGGCAAACGCGCCCACATACGGCGGGTAGAGCAGAAGTTTCTTTCAACACCTTGGCTGCATTGAGTATTTCCCCACGCTCGATATTTTTGATAAACGAAGGAATGTTTATGTTGACCGGACAGCCTTCGACACATGAGGGTTTGGCACAATCCAAACAACGTTTGGCTTCTCTCATGGCCAACTCTTTAGTTAGGCCCTTGTTCACCTCTTCCAGACGGGTCTTGGCGCGATAGACCGAATCCAGTTCCGGCATTGTGACGCGCTCAATGGCAGTACGCTCTTTAGGCTTCATGCTTTTTCGTAAGGCGACACGCCATGCCGCACTTCGGTCGGTGAGTGACTGTCCGTCACTCTCTGCCTCCGTAGAGTGGGGGCTGCCGACAGTTGCATTAACGTCGCTGTGGCGTGTGGCATCAATTTGGCCGGCCTGTCGGGCAAGTTCCGGATGATAGTGCTCCAACTCTTCTTGCTCCACACGCTTGAATGTGCCCATGCGACTGAACATCTCATCCCAGTCAACAAGGTCACCGTTAAATTCCGGCCCGTCAATGCACACAAACTTGGTCTTGCCGCCTATCGTCAGGCGGCAGGCACCGCACATCCCCGTACCGTCAACCATAATCGTGTTGAGGGACACATCGTTGGGGATACCATATTTTTTGGCCATGAGCGAGCAGAACTTCATCATGATGGGTGGACCGATGGCCAATACCTTGTCTACGTGCTCTTCATTGAAGATCTTTTCCATGCCCACAGTAATGACACCCTTTTCGCCGTATGAGCCGTCATCGGTCATAATGACCACCTTGTCAGAATATTTCTCCACCTCATCAACCATGATGACCAGGTCTTTTGTCCTGCCGGCCAATACCGATACCACTCTGTTTCCGGCCTGTTTGAATGCCGTCAGTATGGGAAGAATGGCGGCAATACCGATTCCGCCTCCTGCACAGAGCACCGTACCGTAATTCTCTATGTGCGACGGCGTACCGAGGGGGCCCACGATGTCTTGCACCTCATCTCCCACATTGAGTCGGCAGAGCTTGAGGGATGACAGGCCGACGGTCTGGATGACGAGTGTCAGTGTGCCTCGCTGCGCGTCAGACTTGGCTATGGTATAAGGAACCCGCTCACTCTTTTTGTCTACACGGACAATGATAAAATTGCCGGGCTTGCAGCTCTTGGCTATCAACGGTGCTTCAACCTCGATGCAATAGACCTTTTCGGAAAACTGCTCTTTTCGGATAATCTTGTTCATAATGTTTTTCGGGTTGTGGAGATTATTAAAAAGGTCCCTAAGAGAATGCCAAACTGCGTGTCTGCCACACGTGACGAAAAAGTAGCAGAGTGAGGCTAAAAGCCCTCCATTCTCTTAGGAACCCCTCTTATGTTAGTTTATGAAACTTGGCGTGAGAACTGCTTAGAAGTTCTTGTCGTCGAGCATTTCAAAACCGCAGTAGGGAACCAACACCTTCGGCACACGGATGCCTTCGGGCATCTGGTTGTTCTCAATGATAGTGGCCACAATGCGCGGTAGGGCGAGTGCCGAACCGTTCAGGGTGTGACAAAGTTCTATCTTCTTGTCGTCGGAGTGGCGGTAGCGGCACTTCAGACGATTGGCCTGATAGCTTTCAAAATTGGAGACGGAAGAAACTTCCAACCAACGCTGCTGTGCCGCACTCCATGTCTCGAAGTCGTAGCAAATGGCAGAGGTAAAGCTCATGTCGCCACCGCACAGGCGAAGGATGTGGTAGGGTAGTTCCAACTTCTGCAACAGACCTTCTACGTGATTGAGCATCTCGTTGAGACTATCATAAGAATGTTCAGGAGTGTCGATGCGCACTATCTCCACTTTGTCAAATTGGTGCAGACGGTTGAGTCCGCGCACATCCTTACCGTAACTTCCGGCTTCGCGGCGGAAGCAGGCCGAATAGGCACAACGCTTGATGGGAAGTTCTTTCTCGTCGAGTATCTCGTCGCGGAAAATGTTGGTTACCGGCACCTCGGCAGTCGGTATGAGGTAGAGATCGTCTAAGTTGGCATGATACATTTGGCCTTCCTTATCGGGCAACTGTCCTGTGCCATAGCCCGAAGCTTGATTGACGACAAACGGGGGCTGTACCTCCAGATAGCCTGCTTTGCGGGCTTCTTCAAGGAAAAAAGCTTCAAGGGCACGTTGGAAACGGGCCATCTTGCCAAGATAAACGGGGAATCCGGCTCCCGTGATTTTCACGCCCAAGTCGAAATCCACAAGATTGTATTTCTTCAGAAGATCCCAATGGCAGAGTGCATCGGCAGGCAATTCAGGTTTCTCTCCGCCCTCTTTCACGACAACATTGTCGCACGCATCCTTACCCTCGGGCACGTCCTCATGGGGAATATTGGGAATGGCGCAGAGCTGTTCCACCAGCTCTTTTTCCGCTTTTTCCTGTTCTTCTTTCAGCTCATTTGAAGTGGTTTTCAATTCAGCCACCTTCATTTTGACAGCTTCTGCCTCCTCATTTTTTCCGCTTTTCATCAAGGCACCGATTTGCTTTGACAATCTGTTGGCCTCTTGCTTGTTGAGGTCAAACTTCTGTTGGGCATCCCGACGCCGGGTGTCGATGGCCAAGACCTTTTCAATAGCTTCACGGGCTCCATCAAAGTGCTTTTTCTCAAGCCCTTTGATAACACGCTCGGTTTCCTCACTGATGAGTTTAAGTGTAAGCATAGCTTGTTAATATTTTTAATTACGTAATCTTTTTCTTGCTTGCAAAGATACAGTTTTTTTTGGAGAAAAATATCAAGGAGACGGTTAAATGCATGTGCGGCTGTTAAAAACAAGCCGGCATGGGGCTGTTTGCTTTATTCTGTCAACTTTATTTGCCGGAAAATAGCAGGATGAATCGTATATAGCGAAACTTATCTAAGTTTTGAAAATAATTTACACACTTTCCCTCTGTGTAAGAATGCCCATGTGTGCTGACCGGATGTGGAAACTCGGATTTATGCAACTTCACGGTCACGGGGTCTTAACGGCAAAGTAAAAGGGCCACACTTGACACGCAATTTGGGCTTAGTCAAAAGCTCACTGTAGCTGGATTACCGTGCTGTTTGGCCCGAATGGAGCCCCCAAACGGTCGTATAAAGAAAAAGGGAAGCACTTATATGCTTCCCTTGCCGGTGCAAAGTTACAATAAAATGTCACCAAATGCAAACGTGTGCAGAATTGTATTGACAAAATCACTTAGGGAAGGAAGAGGATGAGGATGAATCGCTACCATCAGGGCAAACCTGTCACTTCAGTACAGGGCAATAGGGGAGAGACCGGCCTCCCGGCAGCAAGAACTTTTGAACTGGTGTTCTCATAAACGCAGAAATGCCAACTCCCGGGTAGGAATTGGCATTCTATGTTTGTTTGGAATAGTGTTTTGCTTTTAGGCCTCGACTTTCTTGGTCTTCTCGGCGTAAACCTCAGGAGAGAGCACCGAGACTGTACTCTTGTCGCGACGTCCCTTGTGGAAGTACACAACACCGTCGGTCAATGCATAGAGTGTGTCGTCTTTGCCTTGAGCTACGTTCTCACCGGGGAAATGCTTGTTACCACGCTGACGCACGATGATGTTGCCGGCGATGATCTTCTGACCACCCCAAATCTTAACACCAAGCCGCTGTGAAGCTGATTCACGGCCGTTCTTAGAACTACCTACACCTTTCTTATGTGCCATTTCTTGTTCCTCCTAACGTTAAGCAATTACTGATTTAACTTCAACCTCTGTGAACTGCTGGCGGTGGCCATTGCGTTTCCGATAGCCCTTGCGGCGCTTCATCTTGAAGACAATGATCTTGTCTCCCTTCACGAGCGGGTTCACAACTTCTACTACTACCTTTGCACCATTTACAGTAGGCGCGCCGACTGTGACCGTGCCGTCGTTGTCAACGAGAAGCACCTTGTCAAATTCAACAGTCTTACCGGTTTCAACATCTTTGATGTGGTTGATGAAGAGCTTCTTGCCCTGCTCTACCTTGAACTGCTGACCGTTAATTTCTACAATTGCGTACATTATTTATATAATATAAACGGGTTTCTCCGCAAGGCGACAGGCATCATGCCCATACTTTCCCAAGCCTCCACGGACTAAATCGCGCGCAAAGTTACTAATTTTTGCGGATAGAAGCGAGAGAACCGTGCAAGTATGACTGATATTTTAAGAAGTATTAACCCTTTAGGCGGTCAAGTGGAGGAATGGAGCCTCTCTGTAGGCCTGCTCTCTTATCTGAGATCAATGACCTCGGCATGGGGGAAATCTTTCGAACGGAACACAAAGGTAGCATCCGACTGGTTCTTGGCCTTGAAATTGGAAATGTTGATAGTAGTCCAGTTAGTGCCATTCCTCATCTTCACAAGCGAGGGCACATGGGTCGTGCGGTTTATGGTGATATATAGCTCTTGAACCGTGCGATTTTTGTTTTGCGCCGACAGATGCACCACATGGTTGGAGCCGGTAGCAGTGAGCGTAGCATCATATCCGGTCTTGTAGATGTTGATGAAGCTATACGGATTCATGGCCATTTGCTGTGCCTGCGTGGGATGTGTGACATTCACCTCATTTGTTTTTCGCAAATAGCTCCATTGCGTTTTGCCGTCGTACCAGACGATGGCCTCTGAGGTGTTGGCTTGGAATTTATTGCCTTTAATGGCCAATGTGCCGCTGATTGTCCCATATTGGGAGCCTGTCAATTTGAAGTTTGCCTGCGCACCTCCCTTGCGGCCTATGACTGCTGCGGTCTTGTCAAGTACCTGCCGGGCTGTCTGTCCTTGGGAGCAGAGGCTTACGGCGATGGCCAGTGCCATCAAAACAATCTTCTTTTTCATATTTGCGTATGTTTTGTTTCTACTCTGTTTGAAAGTGTCGCTAGCTAAATGCCAATATCTCAAACGGAGTTATGCGTTACCCCTTAATTGAGCAATGATAGCGTTGAGTTGGTTTTCATCTTGCACCAAGACATCGCGTGGTTTGCTACCTTGGGCTATACCCACTATTCCCGCACTCTCAAGCTGATCCATCAAACGCCCGGCACGGTTATATCCGATGGAGAATCTGCGCTGTATCATGCTTGTAGAACCCTGCTGGGTCAAGACAATGGCATGGGCTGCTTCTTCAAAGTAGGGGTCAAGACTACGGGCATCAACACCACCGCCACCAATGGCACCTCCATCTCCCTCTTGCGGTTCGGGCAAAAGCAGGGGCTCTACGGGGCCGGGCTGGTCGGAGATATATTCATTGATGCGTTCCACTTCGGGCGTGTCCACAAAGGCACATTGCACACGAACGGGTTCATTGCCATTGAGGTAGAGCATGTCTCCCCGTCCAATCAGCTGTTGGGCACCGGTGCGGTCGAGAATGGTCTTTGAGTCAATACCGGCACTCACCTTGAACGCAATGCGTCCCGGGAAGTTGGCTTTGATGTTACCGGTGATGATGCTGGTCGTGGGGCGCTGGGTGGCAATGACCATGTGGATGCCCACGGCACGTGCCAACTGGGCAATGCGCGCGATGGGCAGTTCAATCTCTTTGCCCGCGGTCATTATCAAGTCTCCGAACTCGTCGATGATGACCACGATATAAGGCATGAAGTCATGTCCTTTGGTGAGATCGAGTTTATGGTTGACAAATTTTTGATTGTATTCCTTGATATTTCTTGTTCCGGCCTGTTTAAGCAAGTCGTAGCGATGATCCATCAACGCGCATAGCGAGTTGAGGGTGCGCACCACTTTGGTCACATCCGTTATGATGGGCTCGTCCTCATCGTCGACTACTGCCATGAAATGGTCGGCGATGGGAGAGTAGATGGAGAATTCTACCTTTTTGGGGTCGATGAGCACGAATTTGAGTTCGTTTGGATGCTTCTTGTAGAGCAGCGATGTGATGATGGCATTCAGGCCGACAGACTTACCTTGACCAGTGGCACCGGCTACGAGCAAATGGGGAATCTTGGCCAGGTCTGCCATAAACACCTCGTTAGTGATGGTCTTACCCAAAGCCACGGGCAGTTCCATTTTCGTGTCTTGAAACTTGCGCGAGTTAAGGATACTCTCCATCGACACGATATTCGGTTTGGCATTGGGCACTTCGATACCGATAGTGCCTTTGCCGGGGATGGGGGCAATGATGCGGATACCGAGTGCGGCAAGGCTCAAGGCTATGTCGTCTTCCAGATTTTTGATTCTGGATATGCGCACACCCTCTGCGGGTTGGATTTCATAGAGGGTGATCGTCGGTCCGACGGTCGCACGTATAGTCTTGATCTGCACACCGAAATTGCCCAACACCTCAATAATGCGGTTTTTGTTGGCTATCTGCTCTTGCTCGTCAATATACGGTTTGTCATCGTTATCATACTTTTTCAATAAGTCGAGCGAAGGAAACTTGTATCTTGTAAAAGGTTCACGCGGATTGATAGGAGCGTCGAGGGCATTGAAATTGTCCAATATGACTCCCTTGGCTTTCTCGTTCTCTTGGGTAGGGGTAATTTTGATACCGATATCGTCATTTCTCTCCGGGTTTGCTTCAGGGTTTCCCAAGTTGGTATCTGCAACCGCATTTTCGGGCGAAATGTCATTTCCAGCCATCGATACATTTGGTGTACCTACATCGGTCAAATCTATTTCTACGGGTGCTTCCTCTTCATGAAGGGGGTAAAGTTTCTCTTCCTGTTCGTCTTGGACGGTGGTTTCGCTTTCATCTGTCGAGTCGCCTCCGGATGTCTTTTGATGATTGGTGATTGTAAACTTCACTTTACTTGAGATATACCCTATCGGATTGAGGGCCTTACGAATAACGGTGATGGTCTCTGCACTCAAATAAGTGAGGAAGGCAATGGCTACGACCATCAAAATGGCAGTCAGTCCCGGAGGGCCGACAATGTTTTCCAGTTGCTGGACACAGAAAAGACCATGTTTGCCACCGGGGTTGAATACAAGACCTCCAAAAATGGGAGTCAGGAATTTGGCAGATGTCACGGAACACCACACCATGACCAAGGCCATGCCGAAAAACCATTTCCAAAGATTGACCTTATATGCCTGCATGAGTTGCAGTGACACCATAAAAATGAATGCCGGAATGAGGAAAGCCGATAGGCCGAAGTTGACGGTAATCAGTTTATATGATAGAATTGCTCCAATGGAGCCACAATAGTTTTCAAACTCGTGATTCGGGTTCAGCCATTCTCCCGGTCTGAGATTCTCTAAAAGACTTTGATCTGCTTGTCCCGTTGAAAAATAAGAGACCAGGGCTATTGTAACATAAATCGCAAACAGAAAGAGTACAATACCGAGAAAGAAATCTGCTTTTTCGTTACTGAATATATTTTTGAAGCCGACCGCTTCGCCAAGGCTCTTGGGTTTACGTTCAGTTTTTTTTCTAACCATTTAAACCTATATTTATAATTTTCATTGCAAAAATAGAGGAAAAAACCGAAACATGCGCATTTTTCCATGACTTTTTTCTAATTTTGCAGATTGTTACAACTGCATCATGAAGAAAAGAATCTATAACAAGGTTGACAAGAATTCCATCCAGTCGATGCCTCGTGCAGTGTTTCCCGGACGGATTGTCACGATTATATCTCCCGATGACACCAAGAAGGCTGTCGACTATCTGTTGTCAAGCGACATCTTGGGATTTGACACAGAGACCAAGCCCGTGTTCAGGCGGGGGCAGCACTCCAAGGTGGCACTGCTGCAAGTGGCCAACAGAGACGCTTGCATCCTGTTCCGATTGAACTATACGGGCATGACTTCCGATATCATTCGCCTGCTGGAGGACAGGACGGTCAAGAAAATAGGACTGTCATGGCATGATGACATACTGAGCCTTCAGCGTAGAAAGCCCTTTCAAGTAGGAAGTTTCATAGACTTGCAGGACATTGTGGGCGATTTGGGGATTGAAGACCGGAGCCTGCAAAAGCTCTATGCCAACTTGTTCCAAGAGAAGATAAGCAAGAACCAGCGATTGACAAACTGGGAGGCGGATGTGCTGAAAGATTCGCAAAAGCAATATGCGGCAACCGATGCGTGGACCTGCATCAAACTCTATGAAGAGATTGAACGGCTGAAAAGAACGGGAGATTATGAACTTATCAAAGTCGACAAACCAATTGTACCCGTAATAGAGGAACAATGAGGCAAGGAGACCATATCAAACGAACAAATTGATTTATGTACAAAAACGTATATCTTAAGCGAGGCAAGGAGGAAAGTCTCAAGCGTTTTCACCCGTGGATATTTTCGGGAGCCATCCACCATGCAGATAAGGGAATAGAAGAAGGCGAAATTGTAAGAGTTATCACTGCCGACGGAGAGTTTATCGCCGTTGGCCATTACCAGATAGGCTCTATCGCTGTAAGGGTATTGAGTTTTCACGATGAGTGTATCGACATTTCCTTTTGGCGTGCTTCCCTTGAGTCTGCCTTGCAAATGCGCATTGCTGTAGGAATCGCAGACTGTCCGCAAAACAACACCTATCGCCTTGTGCATGGCGAGGGGGACAACCTTCCGGGACTGGTTGTTGATTGCTATGGTGACACAGCCGTCATGCAGGCCCATAGTGTGGGTATGCATGTGTCAAGAATGGATATTTGCGAAGCGCTTGTTCAGGTGATGGGCAATCGTATCAAGAATGTCTATTATAAGAGTGAAACCACGCTCCCTTTCAAGGCGGATTTAGGGCAGGAAAACGGTTTTATTTACGGCAACACCAATGAGAATACGGCCGTTGAGAATGGATTGAGATTTCATGTGGATTGGCTGAAAGGTCAAAAGACAGGATTCTTTGTCGACCAACGGGAAAATCGCACTTTATTAGAGCATTACTCTAAGGGTAAACGAGTGTTGAACATGTTCTGTTATACCGGTGGTTTCTCCGTCTATGCCATGCGGGGGGAGGCAGAGTTGGTACACTCTGTAGACAGCTCGGCGAAGGCCATAGAATTGACCAAGAAAAATGTTGAGTTGAACTTCCCCGGCGACATGCGTCATGAGGCTTTTTGCGAGGATGCCTTCAAGTATCTCGACGCCAATGACGCCAAGTACGATCTCATTGTTCTCGACCCGCCGGCTTTTGCCAAACACCGTGGGGCTTTGCACAACGCCCTGAAGGGATACGCCCGATTGAATGTGAAAGGATTGCAGCGCATAAAGAAAGGGGGGATTCTATTCACCTTCAGTTGCTCTCAGGTGGTGACAAAAGACCATTTCCGCAATGCGGTATTTACTGCTGCAGCACAAGCAGGACGCAGGGTTCGCATCCTTCATCAGTTGCACCAGCCGGCAGATCATCCCATCAATATTTATCACCCGGAAGGTGAATACCTTAAAGGCCTCGTTCTCTATGTGGAGTAGGGGAGTTCGGCGGTGAGTAATCCCGTTTCTTGATTTTCACATAAAAAACAAACTAATCATCCAATATCGTATATGAAGTTTATAGGAATTATCCCGGCGCGATATGCCAGTACCCGTTTTCCGGGCAAACCTTTAGCCATGCTTGGGGGCAAATCAGTTATACAACGCGTGTATGAACAGGTGAAAGATGTGTTGGATGATGTGTATGTAGCCACTGATGACAGGCGGATATTTGATATGGTGCTTAGCTTTGGAGGCAAGGTGGTAATGACAAGCAGCAGCCATCAAAGTGGTACAGACCGCATAGCGGAAGCCATTGAAAAGATAAGAGGTGACTGGGATGTCATAGTCAACGTGCAAGGTGACGAACCATTCATTCAGAGGGCACAAGTGGAAACTGTTTGCCATTGCTTTGAGGACGAATCGACACAGATAGCCACCTTGGGCAAGCCTTTTGCAACCATGGAAGCCGTACGAAATGTGAATAGCCCCAAAATCGTCGTTGACAACCAAGGTTTCGCCATGTATTTTTCCCGGAGTGTTATTCCTTTTGTTCGCAATGTGGAGGAGAATGAATGGATAGAGAGATTTCCTTTCTTAAAGCACATTGGTGTCTATGCCTATCGTAAAGAAGTGTTGGAGAATATCACCAAACTCCCTCAAAGTAGTCTTGAAAAGGCAGAAAGCCTGGAGCAGTTACGTTGGTTGCAAAATGGTTATAAAATTAAGGTGGGGCTGACCGACATCGAAACCGTAGGGATTGACACCCCGGAAGATCTGAAGCGTGCAGAACAACTGATATGATGTTAATAGATAAGGTAAAAGGATATATCCACTCGCATCAATTATTGCAAAGTGGTGAAACTTACATTGTAGCCTTATCGGGGGGAGCTGATAGTGTAGCATTACTCTTGATTCTCAAAGAATTGGGCTATTCTGTCGAAGCTGCACACTGTAATTTTAATCTCCGCGGTGAGGAGTCGAAAAGGGATGAAGACTTTTGTGTGTCTTTGTGTGCAAGTAGGGGGATAAAACTCCACCGCGCTCATTTTGATACGTTCGAATATGCGCATCTGCATAAAGTCAGCATCGAGATGGCCGCACGTAATCTGCGTTATCACTATTTCGACCAACTTAGATTGGCGATAGGGGCAAAGGGCATTTGCGTAGCACATCATCTAAACGACAATGTGGAGACATTGCTTCTAAATCTCATTAGAGGAACAGGTATTCAAGGACTTACAGGGATGGCTTCAAGGAATGGTTTTGTGTTGAGGCCGCTTTTGGATGTGCGACACGAAGAAATAAGAGAATACTTGCATTCTATAAATCAGGCTTTTGTCATTGACAGTACCAATTTGGAAGATGATGTGTTGCGGAATAAAATCAGACTAAACGTTATCCCCATGCTTGAAGGCCTGAATCCGGCCGTTGTAGATAATATAGCCAAAACCATTCACAATCTTGTTGATGCCAAGGTAGTTTTAGACGATGTTACCAAACAATTTATGTCACATGGAGTTGCTGTCATGGATTCATATTCCTCTTGTCCGTCTAATGATGTGAACACCAACACCTTGCCTGACAGCCAATATTTATCCATTGACATCCCCAAGTTGCTGGCATCACCTTCTGCAAGATTTCTTTTATATGAATTGATTAAAGGGTATCACTTTAATTCCTCACAGATTGATGATATCGTAAGCAAATTAAAGATTCGCGACAGTGAAGGAGACTTTTGTAGTCGCACTTGGTTCTCTAACGAATATGAAGCAATCATTGACCGTCAGCAACTTATCATAACCAAGAAGTCCAAGGAAAAATTTCGGGAAATGAGCATTCCCGAACCGGGTGTCTACATTTTGCCTACAGGCCAGAAACTCAATGTGGAACTCATCCCCATAAAATCATTTAAACTGGAGAAAGATAAAAGTGTTGCATGTTTGGATGCAGAAAAGGCTGCATTCCCCTTGAAAATAAGAGTCATCCAAAACGGTGATAGATTTATCCCTTTCGGGATGTCCGGCACAAAATTAGTGAGCGATTATCTCACCAATATCAAAGCTTCCGTAATCCAAAGACGCAATCAATTAGTCATTACCGAACAAAATGACCATATCATTTGGCTTGTCAAAGAACGGCCGGACAACCGTTTTCGCATAAGTCCGTCTACAAAGAACATGCTCCGTCTACACATCTTGTGAATTGTTGGCGACACCGAATTCATCGTAGTTTTATCAGCCCTACATCTACAATGGCAACGAGCAATGGCATAACATCATCATGATTGATTGCCGTTTGCCTTGACATGCTAATGTCAGCAGCTACATTCAGCCTTTGTTCGAAGCTCTTGCACCATTTGCGCATGACCCTTGCACAAATGGTGCAGAGTTCTCGCACGATGCGTGCAACAGCCATGCACCTTTCTCCATATCGGCAATTAGCAAGTTCGTTTTCGCATCATGATGTGCCTCAAATGCCCACAGAGCATTTCCTTATTACTACCATGGTATTTGGGATATGCCTGACTCTACCAACAATAATATATTTTCGAGGCCATGTTTTATTATAATGGGAATTATGGTTAAATAAAAAACATGCAAAAAAAATAATCAAAACAAAAAACGACGAACACCATCAAACAAAACAAGACAAAGAGAAAAAACAATGAACGCTACAAACATCCAAAGCAATACGGCAATAGGGGTCTTAACATCAAGTTTCATAAGCGATAACAATAAAATACAACGCAAATATAAAACAAATAAAAACACCATCAAACAAAAAAACAAAATATTTTCAAACAAAATGTAGTTATATGCTGAAAAACATAAAAAACATAAATAAAACTAACAAACGCGCACACACACGCGCACACGCGCGAAGACGCACGCGCGCACATGCACGCGCACACACATACATATATATATTAGTACTGTCAGTTTTCATAATAATAAACAAGAGGACTGCAAACAACGGGGGTGTTTGCCTGATGGAAAACTGACAACTCAAAAAATTAGGCTTTTACGCGCTCCGCGTACCGTTCGCAAGCTCACTATTGCTCTGACGAGATTGGACGCTAAACGCTACAAGTCGTCGCGAAGCTCCTTTATTGTAAAATGTCCATAAACAAAAATGGAGCGACTTTCACAAGCCACTCCAAACAAATAGAAATACAAAAAAAATAGATAGATAAAAATTAAAAACAATTACTTCGGCCGGGCATCAAAACCAGGATAAAACACACAATTTACATTGCTAATACTGCACCAATAAGGAGAAACGAAACGGCCGATATTATCAAACTCAATACAGCGCCAATCACAAGCCATTTCATCGCCTTTTTCATACGGACAGCGAACCACTTTAATATCTGTAACATAATACATAAAGTTAAAATTATTTACTTAAAAGAATGAACCAAACCTTTAATAGGAATAATATCATTAACCAAATCACCAACAGCTTTAGCACCTCCGCGTAAAGTATTCCAAGGATTTCGCCAATCAATACGATTAGACCTATAAGGTTCAGTATAAAAATAATCTGCCTTTCTATCCTGCAAATCCATATAAGAAGAATCAGCACCAAATTTAGCAACACGCGAACGCGAATTTTGCTCACTAACACGACCATGACGCATCGCATTTTCAGTCTGAGTCTGCGCATTAGTCAAACCAGCAGCAGCACGACTTGCAAGCGAAGAACTAATCGCAGCATCGGCATCGGCATTATTACGGGTAATCTCGGAATTCAAGACACCGATACGCATACGAAACGTTTTCTCCTCGAGAGGTTTCAAAAAAGACAAATCAAACTGCTTTAACAGACGGTCAACATCAATCACCTTACCTTGCTTGCCAAGATTGTCTATTTCGGCCAAACACTTCTGATAGGTCGCCATCTGAGTCTTTTGTTCAGTCTCATTCTGAACATCGAAATTAGTCAACTCATTACCTGCTTCATCAGTCATCGGCTGACCGTTCTCATCCATAGCGGAACCTTGCAACCAATCCATATTCATTTGGGCAATAGTACTAGTCACAACAGAATTATTTGCAGTCGCTTGCGCCTGACGAGCATCGGCAACAGACTTAATACCGGAAGACAAATAAGCAGTACGACCGTCTTCATCGGTCACACGGTCATTATCAAGCTGCTTTTGCAATTCATATTGAACCTTATCATTATCCAACTGCTGACCTTGTATAGTCTTATCAGCCTGCAATGCCTGCATGACAGCATTAGGAGCAGAAGCCAATCCAGCAGCAACAGCACCAAGAGGGGAGGACGTAGCAGGAGGAGCAGGAACAGAAGCGGAAGCACCACCAGAAAACGAACCTAAACCATCGGCCTGACCGTTATAAAGATAAGGGTTATAACCTGCTTTCTCTATACGGGCACGAACATTACTAGGGTCGTTGTACTCACGTTCAGCATCAATTAACTTTTCCTGCCAACCTTGCTGCTGCCACAACATTTGCTCTTGCCAGCGCCGGTTACGAGAATTTAAATTGCCACTTGCCATGGCACCTACGCCAGCACTCGCCAAACTTCCAGCAGCGCTCGCAATAGCACCCCATGGCACAGCCATAGACTTACAGACAGAAAACACACGATCGGAACTGTCTAAAGAATATCTTACAAAATCCATAAAACAAAAATTTAAAGTAGAGGAGTTTCCTCCTCTACAAAAACAATAAACTAATCAGAACCAACAGAACCAGCAGAACCATCCTCACCAACAGAAGAAGCATCCACTTTCTCTTCCTCTGAAATAGACGGAAGTACATCCTTTTCAAACACATCCCTAACCTTATCCACATCAGTAAGAGTGGAATTATAACGGCTAGGAACAGTCCTAACCAAATCCTTATCAGGAACATTTTTACGCGATTCCATCGGAACACGCTGCATCCTCGATAACACAGCTTCTTTCTCCATAGGAGAAACATTAGGGTCTAACAAACGGTCAACATCATTAACACGATTGCCAGTAACCTCACTGATTGGAGCAACAGAATCAATAATACTCTCAATCTCGGCATTTAACTTTGGCAAATCCTCATTACAAAAAACCGAAACCAACTGCGCATTATACTGCTCCTCAGTCATACGCAATACATTAATACAATAATATTTGTTACTCATAATAATAAACTTAAATTACAACTTAGGAAGACCGTCAACACTCATATCACTGACCTTAACAATGTTGAAATAACAACCACCATAAGAACAATCAGTATTCTGTTTGCCATCATATCTAGCAGGAAATATAAACTCAAACCACTCAGGATTAATCTTCAATGAAGACAAATCAAAACGCTCAATATAATCACGCTGACGGGCACGGGAAACAGTAAAATACTCAAACGCACGACCACCAGCAAACTCACCATGGTTAATATCCAAAGCAGTCTTATACTCACTATAACGAGGCTGCCAACCAAGCACACTAGGAGGAACAGTATTAGACTGAGTAGAAATGGAAACACTATCCAAAGGCTGCATACCAAGGTTTTCAAACTCAGGCACAAAGAAATCACCACGAGTCTGCTTACGAACAAACGGGTCAACACGAGTATAATCATAATACATATCCGGAACAATCGAATAAATACACATCAAAACACCATGCTCCTTAGCATCATAAACAACACGACCGTTACCACTACCGACACCTTTTCCAACAACCTTACCAAGATAACCAACACCACTCTCACCAATAGTATCATTATCAGTCATTCCGGTACCACTAACTTGGGTCACATCGGAAACTTGGAAATTGGAATCAAAACCACCAATATAACTAACACGATGATCACGACCCTCGGGAACACTAACACCAAAATGCGCAGCCATCTGCTCCGCATAAGTCTTACCTGCACGCATGGTAACATCCAAAAGCTTATCCAATGCAAAAGCATTACGAATGGAAGCAACTCCAACCGATGAAACCGACTTATCCTTATCAGACCAACCATAAGCATTAACAGTAGAATTAGCAGAAACAACAGGAGAAGAACCCGTAAAGAACTGACCAGGAACATTATCCAAATTAAACAAAGGAGTAGGACGGACATTAGTCATGAAATCCAAACCAACATTACGATAACGAAGCTGCAAAAAATTAACAAAATCACGGGCATCAACATTACCAACAACACCGTCAATATTCCAATTGGAAACATCACCAGCTTCATAAGTATTATTACGATAAAAGTCATAATAAATCTTCTGATAAGCCAAAGCACGGAAAGGTGTCACCTTAATATTACCAAGCATCTGGTCAACAACTTGCTTACCCGAAGATTTCAAAGAAATGTCACCATAACCAAGCAAATCAAACATGCGCGCAAAATTCTCCTTAACGGGAAAACCAAAAATATCCTTATCACGAACAGTCATCTTTTTAGAATCAGAATTATAAGAATCCCATTCCTGAGCAATGTCAACCAACCTGCAAGACGGAACACCGGCAGGAGACTTAGAATACTTAGAAGAAAGCAAAGAAGAATTAAAATCTTTCATGCCAGTAACCAACTGGTCAAAAGGATGCCAAAGCTGAGCATAAGGCACAAAAAAGAACTCATAAACACCACGCATGGAAACAAATGCAGCAGTAGTCATTTGCTGCAAACGCATGAAATCACTAGCGTTAATCTCCACATGGTCATGGGGCATCAAATCCAAAGAAAGAATTGGCAACAACATACCTGCATGGGCCGTAAACATGTGACGCTGAGACAAATCAAAAGCATTGCGCGGACGTGTGGAACGCGGAACACTAATCTTGGGTACTCTATCCATAATTTAAACAAATAAAAATATTAAATAAATAAACAATAACTAATAAATTCTACGATAACCGTTTACCTCCTCGTTATTCAACTTCTTGCGCTTGTTCTTATCTGCAAACTTCTGTCGCTGAACGGCTCGCCAATATCCATAAGAAACAAACGAACTCTCACGGCAAGAATCAACATAACGCCGATTCAAATAACGGCCACGATAAAAATTGGAAACTTTATCAATACTACGAATCAAACGGAAATTCTTGGAATCCAAACCTTTAACAGTCGGCAACTCATTAGGCAAATCTTCAAAAAAGAAAGGATAAGCGCAAAAAACGGACTTCAAACCATGGACTTCTATCCAACGGTCTTGCAACTCATAGAATGACTTTAATTTAAACTGCTGCTTCAAATACAACAACTTATCAAACAACATCAAATAAGCATGAAGATTGGAAGTACCGCCATAATAACGGGAAAAATCAAACCTGCTGCACATCTCGTGGGCTCTCTTGGAAGCATACCAGGAAGCATCCTTTTCAAAATTACACAATTCATACTCAAAGCTATAATTAACCAAACAATAACTCCGATAACTCTCATCGGGAAATCTATGCAAATAGCTACGCAAAGAACAGCCTGACAAATCAGCCTTAGCCTGAACCACTTCTAACCATTCATCGTAGTGCGAAGAATAGAAACCGTATATAAACGATTTTGCATCAAAAGAAAGGTTACGATACTGGAAACACTTGCTCCACACGGAATCCAACAAACTTGAGGAAAAGACCATATCAACGATTTCCGTGCATCCGCTTGACTTGTCAAACACTGGCACACTATCGTAAACAAATCCTCGAGAGATACGCGAGAATACTTGCGAATAATCGACTTTGTAACAACCAATAATCGGACCCTTACTTTGAATGTGCCACGGTCGTGTTGAACGGAGTTGAAGCACTTGAGGTAAATCAAGATTGCCAGCAACATACGACGCAACATAGAACGCTGTGTTGGGGTCGCACTGCTTGATGTAGTCATAGGTAAGACGAACAGACGCAAACGGCCTAAACACAAACCTATTAATTCCTTGCTTTCTCTCAAATCGACCCCAGGACTTAACGATAAAATCTTTGATTTTAGACAACAGCCTTTCAGAATCGAAGAATAAGACACCGTGATAGTGCGGACGGTAGGTCTTAGGACCATATTCCGAAGCGATATAGTATCTAAGTTTTCTGTCTTCATTATTAAAATCTTTATCTTTACTAATCCACCAGCGCAGACGCTTCATGAAATTCTGAACGTCACGCTTGCAGACAACACCGAACTCATAACTCACTTCTTCGGATTCAATCCGAGGAAGAAACGTAGAATCATCAAAATAATACGAATAATCTTTAACATCTTCATCAAAATAATTTAAAGGTGAATAACTGCACAAGTCAGCATAACGGCCAACAGGCATCAACTGAACCTTACCGTTAGCGTCCATAATGGCACGCATACGGGGCAGACTGTCATTGTTATAGGTCAATGTGAACATAACCGAATACCGATGCTGCTTGATTTCATTTTGAACACGGGCCGTCTGAACGTTCGCCTTGCGGTTGACACAAGCAGCACACTTGCCACAAGAGACATACTCCAAAGAATGAGTGTACTTATTATAAATGCGCTGGGGGTCAAAACAGTTGCTAAAGGACTGGAGAACATCAGACATGGAATATCACAGTAAGAGAATGAACAATATAACGATAATACAACTAAGCAGGGTCACAAGGGCCAAGCCGAAAATAAGAACATAGGAAACCAACAAGGAACTAACCTTGATGAATTTCGTCTGAAATAAATTACTGAATATCGACATAACAACACTGTTTGGAGATAATGGGCATTATGATAAATAGCAAACGGGTGTTGGGAAATAATCCACTACCTTCTCGAGAAATAAATGAAAGCAAAGTACAATAGATAAAAACAAGTTGCATTATTCCTTCCGCTCTCCTTCGACTTTGAATGCGCGCCTAAAAGCCTTGCGGTGGAATTTATCTTCGGCTATAATGATTTGCAAAACTTTGCCTGCCGGAAGCATTTTCAGAATTTTCTCATGATACTGCTGTTGCAGCTTTTTTGTTTCTATGTCGAGTTTGTCTTGTTGCCGAATCGCCTCCAGGGCCTCTGCGTCATTTGAAGGATCAATATGTCGGTAGCGTCGGCGTTGCCCCCACAAAGCTCGTTCTTTGGTTTTCCATTCACGATAAACCGAGAAGAATACTGACGCCTCTTGTGGTGAAAGACAAGCTTCTCCTACAATAAACTGCTCCAACTCTCTCTGAAAGCGTGCCGGATCAAAGGTCTCTTTCTGGTGTTTCGTACAAACATTTTGTCTTTGCCAACCAACAGCTTCAGCCTCATGACCAATCACAGGCATGGACAGACAAATGGAAAATGATATGAGGAGAAAAAGAGATTTCATTGTATATGATTCTTATTCATTAGGACTTAATATTCAGAGACAAAAGCATAAATATCCTCATTGTCAAGCATGCTATAATCTGCTGCTGCATCAGTAGCCGTATATGTGGCCCCCATTTGCGGAGAGGCCTTGTGGTGGTGAGAATTATTATGAGAATTTTGTTGTGCCATTTGATTGTCGACTTGTCTCAAAGAGAGAACTCCTATCCCCAAAATGAATGCCAACGAACAAGCAGCGGCGACAATCTTGAGTTGCATATTATGTGCATGTCTGAGCTTAATGATTTTGGGAGTATGCTTCTCTTTCCCGCTCTCCAACTCCGGTAATAGCGCGATCATACGATCATTGAAATCACAGAAATAGCCGTCGGGAACTTTGAAATGATTCTTCCTTCCAACGGTTTCGTAGAGAATTGATTCTTCCTGATTCATTACCGATATTATTTTTTCGTTTATATTTTATTTGACGCACCTCTCTATAGAAAGTTTAATCTATGTGGTGGAAATAATCAGTAATCTTCTTGACTGCAAGATGATAAGAAGCCTTTAAGGCTCCTTCGGATGTTCCTAATATCAGGCTTATCTCACTATATGGCATGTCATCAAAATACCGCATGGTAAACACTGTGCGTTGTACTTCAGGCAACAGTGCTACAGCTTGCTGCAACTGGGCTTGTGTTTCGTCTCCATCAAAGAAATCGTCTGCCAAAAGTTTGTTGGCTACATTACAATCAGCATCACTGCTCACCATTTCATTTGCTTTTTGTTTGCGAAGGAAATCAAGCGACTCATTTATGGCAATTCTGAAAAGCCAGGTAGACAATTTTGATTTACCCTCAAAAGATTGGATATTATTCCATGCTTTCAAGAAGGTGTTTTGGAGAATATCGTTTGCATCGTCATGACAGAGCACAAGCTTACGGATCTTCCAATATAACGGTTCGCTATATTGCTTGACAACCTCTGAAAAACCTTGCCGGCGAGTAGATGGTTGCGATAAACTATCAAGAAGCTGTTGCTCTGTCATTCTAAGGTGTGTTACATGTAATTTTTGAGTTGTCTATAAATTACTTGATCATAACCATAAACATCATCATAAAACGTCAACACCCCGTTCTTATCAGGATAGATGGTAAAGTATATGATAAACAGGGGCACTTTTGGCTTGACATAACATGTTCTGATTAGCAGTTTTCGATTTAATGTATCTATAGGAAGTGATTTGTTTTTGTCATCCCGATGGATGGAAATGTCTGCTTGAATTGAATATGCAATCTTTCTTATGAGTTCGTCATTGGCGTTTCCCAATATAAACTTAGCTAATTCAAACGGCTTTTGCACTCTAATACATCCATGGCTGACTCCCCTATCCTCACGTGAGAAGAAGTCACGTGAAGGTGTGTCGTGAAGATAAACAGAGAAGTCGTTGTCGAAGCGGAAGACTATTCGCCCTAACGAGTTTCCTTTTCCCCCACGTTGTATTACAGCAAATTCTCCGTTTTCCAACATGCCGAGAGATGCTTTATCAAGGTCTATTTCTTCACCGGTATGTATGTTTTTTATAAGATATCCCCTACTCTCAAAATAATTTTTGTCACCAACATGTTTGATGATACTCTTTTTTACAATGCTGCGGGGGATGATCCATTGAGGGTTTATATCCATCCGCTTGATCTGGCTATACAACAACGGGGTTTTGGTTTCAAATGTCCCACACCCCACTCTCATTTCGAGGACACTGTCACCATCAACAGCACAAAGCTTAAAGGAAGGAATATTGACAAGAACATATTTCTTATACCGTTGGGGATAATCTTTCAAACGCCATCGGCAGCGCTCAATATTGCATAAAATCTTAGCTTTTTCATATCTTCCAACATCTACTTGGTGGAGGCGTTTGAGTAATCGGGCATACAAAGGGCTGACTGGTTGGACAGCTTTCAGAAAGTAAGTCAGACTGTCTTTACGAATCTTATTCATGGCCAATTCCGCGAAATAAGGCCCCGGACGTTCCATTTTTAAAGCAAAAAGTTGACGATAAATGACATTGCCGCCAGTAGAATCCCGGACATCGATCCGGTTATATAAATAGATGGGATTCACGAAACCAAACCGTTGACCGTAGGTGTAACGCAAATAAAACTTGGTCAGATTGTATTCCAACCGCGCATAAACATGATTTATATTATTGTGGGCAGAATCAAAGGATAAATTCTCTATGCGCCGTAAATCTTCAATTATTTGACCAACACGAAATTTCTCGGCATCAAATCCCATCTGTACAATGATGTCAGCACAGTCTACAAGAGATCTTATCTGAGCCGCATCTATGCCGCATCTATTTATCCACAAAAAATCTTTTTTGTCCAAATAATACCGCTTGGTGTACCGGTCAGGAAGCATCGAATCACGGTCATTACGAGTTAAGCGTTGCAAATAGTTTCTTATATGGCGGGCGTTGAGTCTGTATTGTGTAACGGAAAATCGTTGATACGCTTCAATATCAAGATTTTTGTTTATATTTATTTTTTCCTTTCGGCAAGACGATAGCAACATGATTGCCACCAATGGCAGCATGACCATCGCCGTGCATGACACTTTCATTGACTCACAAAATTAGAGATTACACGCTTACCTTTTAATTATAAAGCCTAACTGATAGAAACTTTACGGACGGTTTTACCGACTTTGATGATGTAACACCCTTTAGGTAAGCTCAGTTCATAATGCTTGTCGTTTCCTTCTACTTTGAAAGCAAGAACCCTCACCCCCGTGACGTTGAATATTGACACCGACTGCCCATTGGCACCGACTATGCGCAAACTCGAACCGGTAACAGATATAACCGGCATTTGCGATTCGTTATCAATGATTTCTATCGCGTGTGTCGCACGCATCAGAGTTGGTGTCCCCCACGCAACCAATGATGCAAACACAATGGTGAGTATCTGTTTTGTCATAAGCTTATTTAACTTCGATATCAATGCAAAGATAAGCATTTTATGTTTGTTATCATCAGTTCCCAATGCAAAATATATGATGATTTAACGTTTTTAACTATCTCAGAGGGTTCGGCAGATTCCAAAAGCAAGTGCAAAATTAAAGTAAATATTCGGAAATATTGCAGTCCGGTAAACCTTTTCTATGGATGATTGCGGATATTCATTTTAAGTTTTACCGGACAGTAATAATCTTCAATGATAGTTTTTGGGCTTAATGACAAATAGTAATGTTTCATGATGACAATAAAAAGAAGACGCATATATTCTCTCTCAGAATATATACGCCTCCACAAAATTCGAGAGTGGAAACTCACCGATTATTTAATCAAATCGACACTACGTTTCAAGAAGTCGTTGAGGGCAGCTCCCTTCAACATGCCATTTTGAAGAAGTGCCAAATCTATCAGCTGATGCACCACGTTATTGCCTTTCGCATAATCAGCGAGGACGGCATTTCTCTTGCTTCGTTGCTCACTGATAGCCTTTTCGGTCGAAGCGATATCATCTTTCTCCTCTTGTGTCACTTCTTCCGGTTTTTTTGCTGATTTTGACTGCTGAAGCACTGCAAGGCGTGCTTGCAGCCCCTTGATTTCGCTGTCAATGGGTGTCAGTTGCTCCTTAACGGAAGCGTCGGCATCGTCAATCACTTTCTTCACCAACGGATGGTCGCTGTTCAAGACGAGCGTGTAGCTATCGGGCATCTGCGCATAGAAACTCATTCCGGGTTGGAATTGGCTCATGGTTTTCATACGACGCATGTACTCATTTTGCGTAATCATGACCGGATAGTTGGTTTCACCAAGCTGCTGAACCTCTACCATAAATTCTACCTTGTCCAATTTTGGCATCTGAGAACGGAACACCTCTGACAAGTTGTCACTCAATCCCTGTTCCAAGGGTTCTTTCTTTTCATCATCTTTCACAATCAGATGCTCAACGATGTCAGCATCCACACGGGTGAAACGGCTTTTCTCAAGTTTTTGTTCAAGCAATCCCACCAAAGGTGTATCCAGCTGACCGTCCAAAAGCAGTACGCTGTAACCCTTCGACTTTGCCGCATCAATGTATGAATACTGCTCATCCTTGTTGTTGGCATAAAGGTAGACAACATTTCCGTCCTTGTCTGTTTGGTTGTCCTTAATGAGGGTTTTGTATTCATCAAGGGTGAAGTATTTTCCTTCAACGTCTTTGAGCAGGGTAAAATCTTTTGCACGATCATAGAAATCCTCCTGAGAGAGCATACCGTAATCGATGAAAAGTTTCAGACTATCCCATTTCTCCTCATAACCTTTGCGATCTTCTTTAAAGATAGAACTGAGCCGGTCGGCAACTTTCTTGATGATGTAAGTCGATATTTTTTTCACATTGGCATCGCTCTGCAAATAACTACGACTCACATTCAGAGGAATGTCCGGCGAATCAAGCACACCATGCAGCAGAGTCAGGAATTCCGGTACGATATTCTCCACCTGATCGGTCACGAACACCTGATTGCAATAGAGCTGAATCTTGTTGCGCTGTAATTCGATGTTTGACTGAACCCGCGGGAAATACAGAATGCCTGTCAGGTTGAACGGATAGTCCACATTGAGATGTATCCAGAACAAAGGCTCATCCTGCATGGGATAAAGAGTGCGATAGAAAGCCTTGTAGTCTTCATCCTTCAATGTTGATGGAGCCTTCGTCCACAACGGTTCCACGCTGTTTATGATGTTGTCTTCCCCGGTCTCCACCTGCTTGCCGTCTTTCCACTCCATTTTCTTGCCGAAAGCAACGGGGACTGCCATAAACTTACAATACTTGTTGAGCAGGCTTTCCACTTTCTGCTTTTCAAGGAATTCCTTGCAATCGTCTGAGATATGAAGCACGATATCGGTTCCCCGATCGCTTTTTTCGGCATCGGTAATCTCGTATGACGGACTACCGTCACACGACCACTTGATGGCCTTGCTGCCTTCCTTGTAGCTCTTGGTGATGATTTCCACCTTGTCGGCCACCATAAAAGCCGAGTAGAAACCGAGGCCGAAATGCCCAATAATGGCATTGGCATTCTCCTTGTATTTATCAAGGAAGTCGGTTACACCGGAGAAAGCAATCTGGTTGATATATCTGTCTATCTCCTCTTCCGTCATCCCTATACCGCGGTCGCTGAAAGTTAATGTCCCTGCCTTTTCATCCAATCCAACACGGACTGTCAGATCTCCCAAATCTTCTTTAAACTCGCCTTGGGCTGCAAGGGTGCGCATCTTTTGAGTCGCATCCACGGCATTTGACACCATTTCACGCAGAAACACCTCATGATCGGAATACAGAAACTTTTTGATGACGGGGAAGATGTTCTCGGTCGTAACCCCAATATTACCTTTTTGTGACATAATATGTATATAGATTTATTTTTGAAACTTTACCCCTCATGTTCGCAAACTTTATGCCAAACGTTGTATTTGCCACAAAATGGCAGTGTAAATGTATCATAAGATGGTGAAATATGTTTCATTTCTGCTTTTTTAATTGGAAATCGCATCATGGTACTCAAAAAAATCATTAACTTTGCGATAACGATAAAACATACATGAACGACTGATCATGGAAGGTACAGGCTCTAAAAACGAAATCATTGCCGAATACTATTCTCGGCACTACGAAGAGTTAAAAAACTTCGTGGGTAAACGCTTGGCATTTGATGAAGCTACCGAAGACATTGTACAAAATGTCTTCCTCCGCCTGCTTTCTTCCCACAAGATGATTACCGAAGTGACACTGCCTTGCCTGGTCTATACGACTGCCCGGAATCTCATCTGTGACTTCTGGCGTCACCGCCGTACTATCGAAGAATATGAGCATTATATCATAAGCGGAGATGTTAGACAGACATTTGGTGCCGATGCAGAGTCGGTCTATTCTGCCCACGAAATCACGAATCTATTGGAACAAGGCATTGCCCGGCTTACGGATAAACAACAGGCTGTGTATAGTCTGAACATCTATGAGGGTCTGCGCGTTTCTGAAATCTCGAAAAGGCTCGGCATCAACTATAAGAGTGCAGAAAACGGGTTGGGAATTGCCAGAAAAGAAGTCCGCAGCTATATCAGGAAAGAATTGAGAATGGCAGAATAGCCCAAATCTCCGTCGATATGTCTCCCTACTATCTACCGCACCTTTTTGCCTTTTGGGCCGTCAATGACCAACCTCTTGTTTCGGGAACATCCCATATTTAGGCCATTCACCTATAAATTTAGACGGAATGCAGCGGCGCAAGATGTCGGGGTATAATGATTTTCTTTTACGAAAACACTTCCGATAAAATCCGTCAAATAAAGTGGGAGATTGGTCTTTCAAGACGATAAAGTCCCAGCCGTTTTCCGGTTTTGGCCTTTCGAGTCAGTGAAAGAGCCACACTTGAAAGTTCAAAGGGCCACAGTTGCATGTCAACTGTGGCCC